>Ga0209473_1000279_pt1 | contig 32701 bp, 34 predicted proteins | sample GraSoiAngelo_133_FD_185890 | JGI IMG/M metagenome (GOLD analysis project Ga0209473, IMG submission 185890) | Grasslands soil microbial communities from the Angelo Coastal Reserve, California, USA - 14_0929_05_20cm (SPAdes) (version 2) | ecosystem: Environmental > Terrestrial > Soil > Grasslands ...
CCAGTCCACCGAGCTCCCTGCTCTCAATCGGCAGCTCAAATCCGCTGGCCTCGCTGAGCTCCCATTGGCGTCCGCGACACGCACCTCCAGCCTAGAGGAGGATAGCGACATCGAATAAGAGACTTAGGTTGCTCGGAAGCGTACGCCGGTTTGAAAACAGAAAGCGGCCCGAGGCTTGGGATCCGCTGCGACGGCAGGCACTAAGAAAGCCGGTCACCGTCGCCGTAGACACCTGGCGGCGAATTACAGTCTATACCGGCATTCAAGATAGGGTTTTCCCCTACTTGCTCGTCTCGCGCTTGGAATGGTACGGAACACGGGAAGTAGGGTAAACTCGACGGAAACCGACAGGAAATGATTGTCGGTCGGAGCTAGGCAGCCCTGACGGAGAGTAGGGTGTCTCGGAAAGATGTACTGTGGATAGTCGGGTCCGCGGGAGCGGCGCTGCTGGTGCTGAGCCTTCTCCCGGGCGGTGGATCCTTGTTCAAGCTTCTGCATCGCGAAGAGTCTCCGACTTGGAACCAGGGCACCATCAGTGCGGGGTACATTGCAAGCCAGCTCAAGGAAATGGACAAAACGCACTCTTCCCTGATTATTTCCTACGATCTGGACAACAACACCGATTCGGACTATCGCCTTGTTGATGGCCCTGGCGTGGTCATTCTGAGCCGGCTGAAATCGGACGGCAGCTATAGCCAGGAGGAACCAATACGGCTCGCCTATCCGGTATTTTTGCCAGCAAGGCAGCACGCGCGGTTGGCCATTGAAATCACGCAGCCGTTTGCCTGGCCCGCCGAAGGGGATTCTGGGTACCTAGACAAAATCAGGAATTTCGTGAAGCAGCGACTGGAGAACGTCGGGGAGTTTGTTTTGTTCGACGAGACCAACCACTGGCAACTGGAGCTGCCCAGTGGCTGGGAACAGCTTCAGGATACGAGTCAAGCGAGCGATTGATGCTCGACGTGAGGATTAGAAACTCGGCCGGGACCAACGGATTTCTCGTGGACGAGTGTGAGCTGTGGCGCTCCGAGATGCCTAAGACGAAGCGCTTGGGTTGAAATATGTCCTCTGCACCTGCAATTTCGAATGACAACGGAAGACCGGGCGAGCGGCGAGGCTTCCCCAGGGAAATGCTCACGCATTACGTAGTGCTGGCTTTCTTTGGCGAGGACAATTGGGGCAAGCTCACCAACTTGAGTGAAAGCGGCATGGCCATCGAGTTTGCCAGGCCGCCGTCCCTGCGCGAGCGCGCAAATTTCACGCTACAAGTAATGGGCTGCATGCCGGTGCCGCGTGACGGCGGGGGTCTGAGCGAATCGTTCGAGGCGGCGGGCGAAGCCGTATGGCTGCGCGAGTTTGAGAGGATTGCCGGGGTCCGATTTGAGGAACTGGCCGCGGGAAGCCGGGAACAAATCCGGCACTGGCTGTCATTCGAAATGTCCACAAATGCACTCACTTCGGGCGGGGAAGCCAGGTCGTCGGCGCCGCCAGCACTTACCGAGTTGCTCGCTCCTCTTGAGCCGGCACCAGCAGCTCTGAGCACCAGCGATGTTGAAAAGCCGTTGACCGAGTTGGAGACGTCGGAACCGCCCACCCAACCGGGAACAGAACTTACTCCCACACTTACGGAAAAGTCGCAGAGGGTGCCCGTGTTTGAATTAGCCAAGGGTACTGCTACGCAGCAGGCGTCCTCACTGCCGCATCCCCCGGTGGCACGATTAACGTTCCTGGTGGTCTCGGGTTGCCTTGCGGCGTTTGCCATGACTGCGGGCGTAAGAATCTACATGTCTCGAGCGGCCCATCGCCCGGATGCGGCCGCTCGCGAACGGGCAGCGGGTCTAGCGGAACGAGCAGGAGCGCCCGCCGGCGCGGTCCATCGCCCCACCACTGACGCTGCGCCTCTCTCTGCCCCGGTTTCTTCTTCCGCGGTTTCTTCGGCAGATACCGCACCCCCTTTTCAAGTAGAAGTGGAGGATGTCAACGGCAAGCGCTGGATGCTGTGGTTTGTCCGCAACGGCTCCAACAAAGGGAACGATCGGCCTGCGGCCAAGTCAGCGGAATCTCCTGTCTTTTCTGAGTCTGCTTCCGAGGCCACGACGCGAAAGGAGCCTGCGGCAGAGGAAAAGCCGCACGCACCACGGACATTTAATTTTGATGCCCCGAACCTCAATCGCCCCCTGAACGGCGACTCAGCCGCGAGCAGTCCATCTCTAGAATCTCCGGCCATTCCGACGGAGTTGGCGGTTCCATCCGGAGAGCCGATTGGCGGGGCGCTCACCAGCCGGGTTACACCGCCTGCTCCCGTTTTGCGCGCTCCTGTAGGTGGAGTGGTTCAGCAAGCGCGGCTGATTCAGTCCGCGCCTCCTGTTTATCCTTCGCTTGCGAAGTCACTTCGTATAAGCGGAGATGTCGTTGTGGACGCGCTGGTTGATGCTGACGGGAAGGTTAAAAGCGCCAAAGCCATCTCCGGCCCCGATTTGTTGCGACAAGCGGCAATAGAGACAGTGCGCCAGTGGAAGTACGAGCCGGCGCGGTTGGACGGGCAGGCGGTGGCCATGCATCTCGAAGTAACCGTGAAGTTCCGCTTCAACTAGAATTGCGTTACGACAAATTCTTCAGCGTCTTCTCAATGAGGCCAAGGGTTCCCGCGTAGGGATCGCCGGGGCTGTCCCATTCCATGGAAAAATATCCTTTGTACTCGTGGCGCTTGGCCATGGCAAACGTCCGCGGCAAATCGACGTGTGCGATTTTGTCTTTCCCATCACCCACTTCCGCTTCCTTCACGTGAGAAATGTTGTAGGCCTTGCCAAACATGGCATCGATTCCCTTGTAGGCGTAGTCCTCGTCATAGGCGGCAAGGGTGTTCGCAAAATCGGGAAGCGCGCGCAGCCAGGGACTGTTCACTTTCTCGATCACCTTCACGAGAAAGAACGGGTCCTCACTGGCGGGGTTGTCGTTTTCCAGGTTCACCACAACGTTTTTCGTCGCCCCGTACTCCGCTACGCGCCTCAAACTTTCCGCGGTCCGATCAACGTCCGGCTTCGCGTCTTTCGCTGGAGGAATATTGGTCCGCAGGCTTGGCGAGCCCATGTGCACCGCGGCGTCGATCCATCGTTTGCTGAAGGCGATGGCCTGTTCCCGCAGGGCGACGTCGGTTGCATATGGGCTGTGCTCGCCGTCCACCGCAACGTTCACGATGGCCCCGCCTGCTTGCGCCACGGCGGCGTGCAGCCCTTCCAAATAAGGCTTCTCGAGCGAGCGAAAATGGGCGCTCCACGGCTCGATTTTCTTGATGTTGAATTTGGCGCTTACGTGGGCGGCAAACTCTTTCAACTCCATTTTGCCGGTACCGGGCTTGTCGTCGTGGCCTGCAAGGAACTCGCGGAAAGGATAGGAGGCAATGGCTATCCGATCTCTCACCGCTGTTGGGAAGTGGAGGTGCGGCGCGCTGTCTGCGGCAAAGACCATCTCCCTCGGCGGCCACAAAAGCACTTCCGTCGCTGCCCCAGCCACCTCGGCGAGAAACCGTCTACGTGCGTTTGGTCGCAAGGCCGCGACAGTCTAACAAACGGATGCCTCGCTTGCCAGCAACCGCGAAGCATCCCTTCCGCCACCAGCCCTGCCCGTTTCTCCGGTCCATGTCGTCCGCAACATGTCGTAGCAACATGTGACGCCGCGATCAATGTGGTTATAGAACGCTTAAAAATGCGACCAGGTCCGATTCTTCCTGGGGCGTCAGCACCAGGCCGAAGCGGATTTCATAGAAGTGCACGGCCTCCAATAGCGTTGGCGCTGAGCCGTTATGAAAGTACCGTGCCCGAGCGGAGAGGCCGCGCAGGATCGGTCCCTTGATCTTGCCGACGTGATCGAATTGGCCATCGATCAAGGCTTGGCCGAGGTCCGTCGTCGTCTTGCAAGTGCTCGTTGGCCCACCGGTGATGGGATCTGTCTTGCACACCGTGATGCTGGGCAAGTAGCGTAAGAATGGTTGCCAACGTTCGGGGTGTCGTGACACGTGCCGCAGGTGCCGGTAAGCGAGGAAATGCCGCCGGAAACCAGGCCGCCCGCTGACGCATCGTCGTTGATGCCGGCTACACCGGCGATGTTTATAGGCTTGGAGTTAAAAATGGCCTGTCCGCGCGCCACCGCTGCCCGCGGAGACGAGCCAGGCAGGGAAGCCCAGGCGCCAAACGGATTGAAGATCGCAGGAGTAAATTGGCCATCACCCGGTGTCACCAGTCCTCCAGGCTGCTCGAACTGCGGGAGTAGAAAGTGGACGCTGGAGTTGATGCTGACGAAGAACGGCTGCGTGGTGAGAGGCACGGGTCCGCCAGCCGCCCCGTGCGCTTCCAAGCGGCCAGCGAGATTGTCGATGATTTCCGCGGTCGACAGCGCCATCTCAAAATTCACAATTTGCTGCTGCTCGGTGGGAGTCGGCCTGCTCCCATCGCCTTGCGCGTGCCCAGTCATCGCATCCACCGACTGGTGCTTCAGATCGAAGATAAGGTTGTCGAGGTTGTGGGGCGGTTGGACATAGGTGATTTGCTGGGTTCCCGTTAACGGCGAGGATTCGCGTCCGTCAAACATGACCGTGCTCATGAAGCGAAGGTTCGTAGCGGGAAGCGGCCGGCGGTATTGGGAAATCACATTCGCCTCATTGCAACCGTAGGGATTATTCACGCTAACCACTTGGTAGTCCGCGCTGAGGGGGACTGCATCGCGACGCGGATCAAGCCGCGCGTCCGCAGCAGACTATAGGCAGCGGTCCTTCCGGCAAGCGTGGAGACATCGATGCTGTGGTTGCAGTTGGAGCCGTCGACCGTCCGGGAAATAGGGTCAAGGCCGTGCGTGGCGACGAACCGCTGCTGGACATTGGCGGCGGCAACGGACATGCCGTCACTCGGCTGATGGCAGCTTGCGCACGACCGGCCGTTGGTGCCCAAGCTTTGGAAAAACGGCCCCGTCAGGTCGATGCCTCCGCCCGTAGTGAGCCCGTAGTGCTGTACGTTTCAGAAGCGCCTTGGGGATTCCCGAAGAACGTTCCGTTGGGGATGAAAGTGATTTGCTGTCCACTTACAGCGACAATGACGGTGAACAGAGCGATTAGCGTAAGAAGAGCACTAAAGGATGCCGTGCTTGTACGGCCGCATGCGCGTCAGTCGAGCCACAGGACGTCACCGTTCGGGCAGAAGCCAACGGTCAAGCCATTGGCGAAGTGAAGCTGCGCGTCGAACTGCGGAAGCGCGCGCTCCCGCAATAAAGCGAATCACGCCTTCTTCTGCCGCGCCGCCTCCATCGTTTCCCAGGCGCTTTCCTGCAAGAGCATCAAGTCGTTGAATTCACCGGCACCGCGCAGCCACTGCCCGCCGTCGATCACCACGCATTCGCCGTTGATGTACTCCGCCATGTCGCTGAGAAGAAAGGCGGCTAGATTAGCCAGTTCTTCGTGACGCCCAAAACGCTTCATGGGGTGTCTGTCTTTACTGCGCTCTTCAAATTGTTTCGATGGCATCAGGCGGGACCAGGCTCCTTCGGTGGGAAAAGGTCCGGGGGCGATCGCGTTGATTCGGATGTGATACTTGGCCCACTCCACGGCCAGCGAAGTGGTCATGGCCAAGACTCCCGCTTTGGCGCACGCCGATGGCACGACGAAGCCGGAGCCGCAGTTCGCTGCGGCGTAGGTGGTCACGATGTTCAGCACGTTTCCGCCGAGCTTTTGCGCGATCCAGCGCTTGCCAAAAACCTGGGTGCAGTGAAACGAACCATGCAACACGATGCCGACCACGGCATTAAACGCATTGGGGGAAAGTTTCTCTGTGCGCGCGATGAAATTGCCGGCGGCGTTGTTGACGAGCGTGTTGATTTCCCCGAACTGCTGATCGGCGCGGGCCGCTGCCGCTTCAACGGCGGCGTGGTCGCGAACGTCGCAGGTGGCGTAAGCCGCAGCACCCCCTAGCCTGAGGATTTCTTCGCATGTTTCGCGAAGCGGGTCCTCGCGCCGGCCCACCACAAACAAGCGCGCTCCCAATTCAGCAAATCGCAGAGCCATGGAGCGGCCGAGGCCGGTACCCCCACCGGTGAGGAAGATCGCCCTTCCTTTGAGTAAATCGCGCTGAAACACGTTTCACCACCTTGAGTACCGTGGAATCACTCCGTTGGAAGCGGGATTCTAGACTATCCGAATGAATCTGGCCCGTTTTTTCCACCGGGCGATGAACCGAGGAGGTAAGCGCAAACAAAATGCACCTGTCGCTGCCTGCCGCCATTACGTCTGCGAAGTCTGGAGGTACTCCTTTCGCGTCTTACGGCAGAGCCGTCAAAAGCGCATCCACGGCGTGCTCCAGGTCTTTCCAGGCGAGTTCGCAGGTTTGCTGCGCTTCGTCGAGTTGTGCATCGTCGGCATTCTCCAGTTCCTCCACACGCCGTTTGAACTCCGCAAAACGGTTCCGCACGTAATCCAGCTCCCAGTTAAACTGGAGGTTGACGCTCACTTTTTGTTTGGCCATGCGCGCCTTGAGGACGGCGACCTGCCCCGCCAGATCCTCGACTTCGGCGACGACCCGTTGTAGATACGCTTCTTTCATTTGCATGGCCGGTTCCTCTGCTCGAGCCCGCAAAAGCACGTGATTCCAGGAGTACGAGCAGCAGGATAGAAGATGCAACTCAGGAGCCACGGGCTTCGCGCCGCTTGTCATTGAAATCAAAAGATTTAACGGCCCCAAGGGGATTGGAAGACTTAGGCCGGTGCGTGGGAATGCTCATGAGACGAGCGTCACAAATCGCGAAAACACACGGGATTGCGCGGCTAAGGCGCCTTACGGATGCATGGAAGCTGGAATGGGCCGGCCCATCGCCTTCGCATACTCCGCGGGGTAAAGCGGGCTCTCGGGGAACTCCTCCGTCAACTCCTGCAGAAGCTTTTGGGCCAGGGCTTTTTGCTTCTCGCGCTGGGCCGCGAGCGCCAGCATGATCTTGGCCAGTGGTTCCAGGTAGCGCCCCCCCTCCGCAGCTTCCTCCAATTGCTGCATTCCGAGTTTCTTGTCTCCATGGATGCCGCCGAACCACAGCATGGTGCGAATGCCCACCGATAAGCTCCCGATAATGTAATTGGCGGATCCCAGAGCAACATAAGCGTCCTTCGCATCGGGCCGCTCGGCCAGCAAGATTTTGGCATGGTAGTTGGCCTCTTTCAGCCGCCGCAGCGCCTCCATATGGCGCTTACGCAGGATCATGTCGGCGTCTGATTCCATTCCCGCGCACAGAGTAAGGGCATAGAGAGCCTCGGGATCGCCGGGTTCTCTTGCCAGCCGGTCTGCTGAGAGTTCCCGCGCCCTCCGGATGGCCTTGTCGAACCCTTGCATGCGTGCCGGGTCAGGCTCGCCGTCGATGCCGTGGAGGAATTTCTTCTCATTCAGGAAGAAGTCGCTCGTAAGCACGCCCTGGTGGTAAAACTCTTCGAAGAGATAACTGGCGGCGATGGCCACCTGGCCGAAAGGCTCGTCTGGGTGCTGCGTCTCCCAAGCCTCAAACTGGGCCCGGCCCTCAGGGAATTTCTGAATGTAGAGCTGGCGAAAACCGGAAGAAAGCTCCGCCACTTTCACGAACGCGGGATTCGCGGAATCCTCGAAGGGCCTCGCCTCTGCGCCGGTCGTGGCCAGCAACAGGAAAGAAAGAAAGCTGAAGATTCGCAAGCGCATTCGAACGACACTCTTCAAAAAAGGCCGGGCAAAAACCGCGGTTTGTGGCCCATCGCCGTACGGTATTCGGGATTGGCCATGAGCACACTCTCTTCCGCCCGGATGCGCATGGACAGAGCCAAGGAGTAACCCAGCAAAGTGACAATCGCGGTGATCCATGCCGTGTGAATCAGCGGAAGCGAGATCATTTCCAAAATTACTCCGGTGTAATTGGGATGCCGCACCAAGCGAAACGGCCCGGTGGTCACCACGCCGATTCGCGTGGAATCCATCACCTGCACGCTCCATAAGTCACCCAGCGTTCGAACGACCCAGAAGCGCATTAGGTTAGACGCTAGAAACACGACAAACATCGCCCCGCCCAGAAGGGGCAGAAACGGTCTTCGAAGCAACACCACCTCGAGCGCCGCGCCGACCAATACGCCAGTGTGCACGACCACCATCCACTTGAAATGCCGTTCCGGGACACGGGCGGCACCCCGGCCCAACATCCGCTTTTGATGCCTGCGCGAAATCCACAACTCGATGAGGCGGAGCCCACCGACAGCGGCCAGGAGACCAAGATACAGATAGACGCTCAGGCCCATTGCAGTAAGAGGAATTCAGCGCTGAAGCCGGGCCCAAACGCGGCGGCCAGGGCATAATCGCCGTTTTTGAGCGGCCGCTTTTCGAGCCATTCCTGAAGGATAAAAAGAATCGTGGCGCTCGAGAGATTCCCGACGTTGCCGAGAATATCCCAGGACGGCTGCGTGTCGCACTTGCACAAGCCCAGTTCCGACTCGACGTTGCCGAGCAAGCGCGCTCCACCGGGATGCAAAATCCAGCCCCTGATGTCTTCGCGCTTTCGCCCGTTACGTTCGAGAAATCCTTCGACCAGGCCGCGAATTTTCCCGCCGATCATTTCGGGGACCTCTTTGTCCAAAATAATGTGGAATCCGGAATCGCGGAGATCAAACCCCATCGCAAGAAGCGAATCCGCAAAGGTGTACGTCTCCGAAACCAGGATTTTGGGCCCCGGCGCCGGATTTCCGCGAACGATTACCGCGGCGGCGCCGTCTCCAAACAAAACCGAAGAAATCAGATTGGCCTGCGAAATGTCTTTGCGCTGAAACGTGAGCGAAGGCAATTCCACCGAGATGATGAGCACGTTTCCGCCCGGATGCGCTTTCAAATAATCCGCAGCGCGCCCCAATGCCATGGCTCCGGCAGCACAGCCTAGTTCCGTGAACGGCATGCGCCGCACATTTGAACGAAAGCCCATCAGGTGGATGAGATGCGCGTCCAGTGAAGGAATCATGAAGCCAGTGCAGGAAACCGTGATGATCAGGTCGATGTCTTCCGCCTTTAGTCCGGCGCGCTCTAGGCATTTCTCCGCGGCTTCGCGGCCCAGTTTCACGGCATGTTCAATGTACTCGTTGTTTGTTTTGGAAAGCGCGCGCGGCTCGATGGTGTAATCGATGGGAAAAATGGCGTGCCGCTTGTGCACCTGCGCGTTGTCCACGATGCTCATCATTGCTTCCAGGCGCCGTTCGGGAATGTCGAACACCCGGCCCATGTAGTACTTCACGTCATCGCGCGTGATGGTATGCGGCGGGAGGGCCGTGGCCGTCGCGGCAATCGTGGGATGCACTGCGTCACCGTTTACTCCGGGAACCTGACTCAAGGATTCCATTTCTCCTTTTGGAGCGCTAAGGATGTTACCGGCTCTGCCCCGTTTTAAAAGGTTGGATGCAGCCCTCTCAGCGCGTGCTGCTTTGGTAGCCCTGACTGTACCTCATTCCTTCCGTCCAACCCAAGGACTTGCAATGCGTTGCGCGGTCTCGCATGGCATCGCGCTTACCGCAACCCGACCAGCCCTCGAACCGACTCAATGAGCTTCGCCGAATCATAACCCACACCATCCTTGAACACAGTTTCCGCCTTTTCGATGTCCTTAATATTCGCGGAGGGATCGCCGTCAATCACCACCAGATCGGCCTGCTTGCCTGCCGCCAGCGTGCCGATGTTGTCCGCTTCGCCAAGGAATTCCGCGCCATTCGAAGTGGCGATGCGAATGGCTTCTATCGGCGTGAATCCTGCCTCGACCAGCAACTCCACTTCGCGCTGATCCCCGAATCCCGCAATCACGCCGCCGTATCCTGTGGGATCAAGCCCTGCCAGGAGCAAGCCGCCTTGCTTCACGAACTCGCGTTCGAACTCCAGTTCTTTCTTAAACAGCGCGGGCCAATCGGATTTCGCCGCGCCATCGGAGATTAGGGAGCGTCTTCGGAGATAGGAAATGCGCGCCTCGGGCAGCATCGCATCCAGGATCCGAGCATCCAGCGGAGCGCGGTTGGGCACAAACGTTTCGAATACCGGCAAGGTCGAGGTAACGGCGACGTGATGTGCAACTAAGTCGAGAATCGTTTCGTGAATCGGCCCGCTCGCGAGTTCCAGCGGAAGCAAGGCTTTGTCCGCTTCAGAAGGATTTGGGCACAATCCCGGTTTCTTCCCTGCAAGAAATTCCGTGTCGACCACCAGGCCGTGCTCCAGATCATCGATGCCCAGAGCCGCCGCTTCGCGAAAGCCGATCGAGCAGAGATGCCCGGTCACTTTGATGCCGTGTGCGTGCGCTGCCTTCACGGCCGCGCCCAGTTCTTCGGGCGTGATGTTCATGTACGCCTTGAAGGAAGTCACGCCCTGCGCGATCCAAAACTCCACCATGCCGCGTGCATCTTCGGCATCCTTGAGCTGGTGCATTTGCAGCGCAAACGCCCCTGGCCCTTCGAGGTACGGTCCCGTGACATGAATCTTGGGCCCGGCCATCTTTCCATCATCGATATCGCGCTTCAACTGCAGGTCCGCGTACGGCTCGATGCTGCCGGTCGTTCGAATCGACGTCACGCCACCCGCGAGATACAGCCGCGGGAAACTCGCGGCATGCTCGGGATACAGCGGCGGCGCGCCGCCCGGCGACGGGTAATACATGTGGTCATGCATGCCGACAAGGCCCGGGATGATCGTGCGGCCGTCGAGGTCCAGCACTGTCGCGCCATCGGGGATCTTTGTGCTTGCCGCGTCGCCGAGCGCGATGATCTTTCCATTGGCAATCACCAGAGTCTGACCTGCGCGCGGCGGTGTGCCGGTGCCGTCAATGACGCGCACATGCGTTAGCGCGATCACGGGCGCGTCTTCTTTCACGAATGCGCGCACCTCCGGGGACAGCTTCGACGACGCTTGCGCCCAGCAAAGCGAAAGCAATAGCGAGGCCATGAGCAGCGAACAAAAAGCCGAGAGCAACACTTTTCGCATGAACCACTCCGGGGCGGGAGATTGTCGAGCGTGGGGCAGTTTATGCAGACAGGAGCGGCAAAGCAAGGAGTGTTCCACGGGAAACATTCTTGCTTCTCGAGCCACTGTCCTTCACCCACGCGCGGATTCGTTTATGATAGATTTCCTGCCCTTTGAGGTAAGTCCTTTGAGGTGAGCCATGTGCCGATTCTTCCTGCGCTTTTTCGCTTGCTCGCTAGGGGTTTTCCTTTTTTGGGATTCGCCTGCCGCCGGACAGCAGACGGCCACGCCCGCCACGACCGAAGGCGACTTTGTCGCGAAGAATTTCCAGTTTCGCTCGGGTGAATCGCTCCCCGAACTGCGTCTTCACTACACCACGCTCGGCAAGCCCGCGCGCGACGCGCAGGGACGCGTCACCAATGCGGTCTTGATTTTGCATGGCACCGGGGGCACTGCACAGCAGTTCCTTTCGCCCATTTTTGCCGGTGAACTCTTCGGCCCGGGCCAGCTTCTCGATGCCACGCGCTACTACATCATTCTTCCGGATGGCATCGGGCACGGAAAAGCCTCGAAGCCCAGCGATGGCTTGCACGCGCATTTTCCCCAATACGACTATGACGACATGATTGCCGCGCATCATCGCCTACTCACCGAAGGGCTCGGTGTGAATCATTTACGGCTGATCATGGGCACCTCGATGGGCTGCATGCATTCGTTCGTCTGGGGAGAAACGTTTCCCGATTTCATGGACGCGCTTATGCCGCTTGCTTGCCTGCCGGTGCAGATCGCGGGACGCAACCGCATTTGGCGCAAAATGGTCATGGACGCGATTCACAACGATCCCGAATGGAAGGGCGGCGAATACTCTGCTGAACCGTACCAGGCGCTACGCACGGCGCTGGATCTTTTATTCATCGCCGGGAGCGCGCCCCTTTACTGGCAGAAAACCTACTCGACGCGCGATGCCGCTGACAAAGAGCTTGATGATTACTTCAAGGCGCGTTTCGCCGCGCTCGACGCTAACGACCTCCTGTACCAGGTGAACGCTTCTCGTAATTACGATCCTTCGTCGCAACTCGAAAAAATCATCGCGCCCGTGATGTACATCAACTCCGCCGACGATTTCATCAATCCGCCGGAACTGGGCATCGCCGAACACGAAATCAAAAAGGTGAAAAACGGCCGCTTCGTCCTGCTGCCCATCTCCGACGAAACCCGCGGCCACGGCACCCACACCCGCGCCGCCCTCTGGAAGCAATATCTCGCTGAATTGCTGAACAAATTAGCGCACTGACATTCGGCCGACAGTGCGTCTTGGATGTGTCATTCTGAGCGAAGAGAGGAATCTGCTTTTTGCAGCGATAGGGCCTACTACCCCGCGGCTTCCTGGCTGGCGCGGATTTCCTGCCACCGCCGCGGGCGCTTGCCGGCTGGCAAAACTTTCTTGCGCAAGCGAATGGTCTTCGGCGTGATTTCCACGTATTCGTCGTCGGCAATGAACTCAATCGCCTGCTCGAGGCTCAACTCGCGATGCGGAATCAGGCGGATCGCTTCATCCGCCGTGGACGAGCGCATGTTCGTGAGTTTCTTCTCTTTCGTCACATTCACGTCCATGTCCTGCTCGCGCGAGTTCTCGCCGACAATCATGCCTTCGTAGACATCCACGCCCGGCCCGATAAACAACTCCCCGCGTTCCTGCAGATTCCACAACGCGAACGCGGTCGAGACTCCCGCGCGGTCCGCCACCAGCGCGCCCGTCGGCCGCAGCGCCATTTCCCCGCCGTATTCCGTCCAGCCATCGAAAATCGAGTGAATCAGCGCCGTGCCGCGCGTGTCCGTCAGCAACTGGCTGCGCAAGCCGATCAAGCCGCGCGAAGGAATCTTGAAGTCCAGCCGCACGCGCCCGGAGCCGTGGTTGCTCATTTTGGTCATTTCGCCGCGGCGCCCGCCGATGGTTTCCATCATGATGCCGATGAAATTTTCGGGAATATCGATTACCAGCCGCTCGACGGGTTCGAGCTTCTTGCCATTCTCCGTGCGCGTCACAATTTCCGGCTTGCCGACCATCAATTCGAAGCCTTCGCGCCGCATGGTCTCAATGAGTATCGCGAGTTGCAGTTCCCCGCGCCCCAGAACACGGAATGATTCCGGCGTGTCCGTATCTTCCGCGCGAATCGAGACGTTGGTGAGCAGCTCCTCTTGCAGGCGATCGCGCAGGTCGCGCGAGGTCAGATACTCTCCGTCTTTGCCGGAAAGCGGCCCGCTGTTTACGGTAAAGATCATCGCCAGCGTTGGCTCGTCAATCAGCAGCGGCTCAAGCGGCGCCGGCGACTCCAAATCCGTGATGCTCTCGCCGATTTGAATGTCTTCGACGCCAGCGATCGCGACGATATCACCTGCGGGAACCGTTTCGGCTTCGTCGCGTTCCAGTCCGCGAAAGGTAAAAAGCTTGGTGATCTTCGTCGGCTCGATTTTGCCGTTCAGCTTGCTGACGCCTACTTCCTCGCCGCGCTTCAAAGTTCCATTGAACACGCGCGCGATGGCGATGCGCCCCAGAAACTCGCTGTAATCCAGGTTCATCACCTGAATTTGCAGTACGCCCGCGGGATCGCCCGGCGGCGCGGGAATATGCTTCACGATGGCTTCAAACAGGGGCAGCAGATCTTTCGAATTGTCACCGAGTTTGTTGTGGGCCACGCCGCCGCGCGCATTGGTGTAAATGATTGGAAAATCGAGTTGGTCTTCGGTAGCGTCCAGGTCGATGAACAGGTCGTAGATTTCGTCGAGCACTTCTTTCGGACGCGCGTCGGCACGGTCAATTTTGTTCAGTACGATCACCGGCGGCAGCTTCGCCGCAAGAGCTTTTTGCAAGACGTAGCGCGTCTGAGGCAGGGGCCCTTCGCTCGCGTCGACCAGCACCACCACGCCGTCGACCAGCCGAAGCGCGCGCTCGACTTCCCCGCCGAAATCGCTGTGGCCCGGCGTGTCCACAATGTTGATTTTCGTCCCGCGAAAAAACAGCGCCGTATTTTTCGCCAGAATGGTAATACCGCGCTCGCGTTCCAATTCGTTTGAATCCATCACGCGTTCGACCACCGCTTCGTTGGCGCGAAAGATGCCGCTCTGCTTCAGCATGGCGTCCACCAGCGTGGTCTTACCGTGGTCCACGTGCGCGATGATGGCAATGTTGCGAATGTTTCCCGTCATGAGTTAAGCGAATGTCTCCAATCGTTTCAAGTAAGCCGGGCCGGGGCGCAGCATGCTGGCGCCTAGACAAAAATGGCCCCGAACCGGTCAGGGCCCGCACGAATCTCCTTCTTCGTACTCTCGGAAGTCGATGCTTCGGGTCAGCTTCTCAGGTGCGGCTCGCTGACTCTATTTTAGCAGACGCCCCGTTTGGCTCCTAGCACTTGTGGTGTGCTTTGCATCGTAGTAGCAAGCGCGATAGATCAGCCTCGCTGTGATAAGCTCAACGCGGTTCCCGCGCTGTTTCAATCTGCTACTCAAGGAATTTTTGACCAGGAGCTCGCCATGTCCTTGCTGCGCCGCTGCAAATTCGTTTGCCTGACGCTAGGTGTTCTACTCCTGCCTCTCTGGGCCACCGCTGAGGAGCGCCCCGACTATTCCAAACTCTTCGACAAAACTGACGTCATGATCGCGGCGCGCGACGGCGTGAAACTGCACACGGAAATTTATTCACCAAAAGACACCACGGAGCCTCTGCCCATCATCCTTGAGCGCACGCCCTATGGCCTCAGCGAAGACGAAAAGGGCTACAGCCGCATCCTCAACCGCTACGCCGAGATGATTCCCGAGGGCTACATCTTCGTCTTTCAGGACATTCGCGGCCGCTATGGCTCCGAAGGCAAATTCGTCATGCAACGGCCGGTGCGCGATCCGAAAAATCCAAAAGCCATCGACGAGGGCACAGACACTTACGACACCATCGATTGGCTCGTGAAAAACGTTCCACACAACAACGGCCGCGCGGGCCTGCTCGGCATTTCTTACGGCGGGTGGCTCACGGTGATGGGCATGCTCGAGCCGCATCCCGCACTCAAAGCCGTTTCCGAACAAGCTTCCCCCGCGGACATGTTTCTCGGCGACGATTTTCATCACAACGGCGCGTTCCGCCTAAGCTACGGCTTCGAATACTCCACCATGATGGAGACCGACAAGACCAACTTCTCTTTTCAGTTTGACCGCTTCGATACCTATGAATGGTATTTGCAGCTCGGGGCGCTTTCGAATGCCAACAAAAGATACATTCACGGCACGCTTCCCACCTGGAACGACTTCGTCGCGCATCCGAACTACGACGCCTTCTGGGAGCAGCAAGCCATGCCGTTCATCCTGACGCGGCCCAGAGTTCCCAACCTGAATGTCGTCGGCTGGTGGGACCAGGAAGATTTTTACGGCCCGATGAAGATTTACGAAATCCTCGAAAAAGAAGATCCTGACCACCTGAATTATCTGGTGGCCGGTCCGTGGAACCACGGCGGCTGGGCCCGCGGCGCGGGCAATTCGCTCGGTCTCATTCCTTTTGGCAGCGACACCGCGCTGTATTTCCGCCGCAACATCGAAGCGCCGTGGTTTGCCTACTGGCTAAAAATCAAAGGCAGTCTCCCGCTAAAGGAAGCTCTGCTCTTCCAAACCGGCAGTGACACCTGGACGAAATTCGATTCCTGGCCGCCACGCGAAGCGAAGACGAAGAACCTCTATTTTCGCGAAGGCAGCAAGCTCTCCTTCGATCCTGCCAGTGCCGAGTCCGGGCAAGCTTTTGACGGTTACAGCAGCGATCCTGCGCATCCCGTGCCGTACCGCCATCGGCCCATTGACATGACTTATCCCGAAGACCATCCCGGCAGTTGGTTTACCTGGTTGGTGCAGGACCAGCGGTTCGTGGATAACCGGCCGGACGTGCTCACTTGGCAGACCGACGAACTGAAGGAGGATGTCACGCTCGCTGGCCAGGTCACTGCCAAATTATTCGCCTCCACCACCGGCAGCGACGCCGATTGGATTGTCAAGCTCATCGATGTTTATCCGGAAAAGTATCCCGAGAAGTGGCAGCTCTCCGGCTACGAGCTAATGATTGCTGATGAAGTGTTCCGCGGGCGCTTCCGCAACTCCTTCGAAAGGCCGGAGCCGATTTCACCCGGCGTGATCACGCCGTTCAAGATTGATCTGCACACCGCAAATCACGTGTTCAAGAAAGGCCACCGCATCATGGTCCAGGTGCAGAGCACCTGGTTCCCGCTCATCGACCGTAACCCCCAAAAATTTGTTCCCAACATTTTTGAGGCTCAGGAATCCGACTACCGGAAAGCCACGCAGCGTATCTACCGCTCGAAACGCTACCCTTCGAGCGTGGAAATCTCCGTGTTGCCCAAGGCCGCGGTGTCCTCATCAAACTGAAGCAGCCTCCTAGCGCCTAGCTGTTATTCGAAATTCGCACAGTTTATGCGGGATGAGGAATCTTGCCCCTTTCGCCCGCGACTTTACACATACTGCTAGCCCTTGCCTACAGACTGGGGCCGGGCACGCTGTACGACAATCTGCAAAAGCTCATGGATCGAGGCTTGGTAAAAGAAGGCAAAGGGCGGGCCGGCAGGGAGGACCCGCCGCGTCGCTATTACCGGCTCACGGACTTCGGCCGACGCGTCCTTTCGGCCGATTTGGTGCGCCTCAAGAGCGTGCTTCGAGAAGCCAGGTTGCACCTCCGTGCTGCGGAATCGGGCAAGGCCTCATGAAGCGTGCTTGCTACCAATGTTTGCTCTGGCTGCACCCGGCGGGTTTCCGCGAGCGGTTCGCTGACGAAATGTTGTGGATTTTCGATGAAACAGCAGCAGAAGAAGGGTTGCGCGTGTTCGCGGACGGCTTCCTTTCGTTGCTGAGGCAATGGGCCTTAAATTCGGGCGTTTGGAAAATGGCGTCCGCCGCCGTCCTCAGTTGCTTGTGGCTGGCGGGCTGGTGGCACTTTCAGGAAGCCGCGCTGGCTTCCTCTCTTCGTCGCAGTAATCCCGAAGTGCTGAAAGAAATCAGGCATCGGCACCCGACCGAAATGCCTTGCTCCAACGTTGGGGGAAAGGTTTCAGGACAGGACATCCAAGCCGCGGCGAGAGAAGCGGCGCAGGCACCGCTATCGGCTGACGCGTCAGGCTGTGATGTGGTTGACGCCGTCCAGGGCATCATCGCGGCATTCCAACAACATCGCGTCGTGATCATCGGAGAAGTCCATTGGGTCCAGCGAGCCGGCGACTTCTACGTGCGATTGATCCGCGACGCCAAATTTCAGGAAACCGTACAGGACATCGTCGTCGAATTTGCCAGCCGCAGCAATCAGTCCCTGCTCGACAGATACGTCGCCGGCGATGAAGTTCCACTGGAGGAACTCCGTCACATCTGGCGCGATACCACCAAGGTGGCTTCCTGGGAGTCCCCGATCTACGGGCAATGGCTTGCCGCGATCCGCAAAGTCAATCAAGCACCGCCACCTTCCCGCCGCCTGCGCGTCCTCGCGGGCGATACCGCGATCGATTGGAACAGCGTACGTACCCACGCCGACTGGGCTGCCCTCGGAGACAATAACGCTTCCTTCGCCGAGGTCATCTTGAATGAAGTTTTGAGGAAAAAGCATCGAGCGCTGGTCGTTCTGGGAGTGAACCATGTTCTGAAGTCCGGCGCCCGCAACGGTGATCCGGATACGACCATCCGAGTCGAGTCTCGCTATCCTGGCTCCACTTATGTCGTGCTACTGGACAACCAGGGGCTGCTTCATCCGGCGGTGCGAGAACTCGTTCGCTTCCATGGGCTCAGCGAAAACGTGCCGGTTCTCTGCGAACTCGCAGGCACGCGTCTCGGCGACGCGGCCGAGGGCGATACTGGGCCCCTGAGCAAGAAGGCGGATGCTTTGCTGTATCTCGGGTCGCCTGAGACGCTGACTCTTGCATTTCCTCCAGGCGGAAGTCTTGAACCAGCCTACCTGAAGGAACTCGACCGCCGATCCATGATCGAATGGGGCGAATTGCGCGCCGGGAAATTCCTTGGCGCCGCCGCGCAGTGACACCACGACCGCAGGGGTTCGTCTGCTCTCCCAGAGGAAGGCTGCAATTCTCGAGGCGAAAAACCTTTGCAAGTTCTACGGCTCCGTCCTGGCCGTTCAGAATGTGACCTTTACCCTCGAGCCCGGACAAGTTCTCGGCTATTTGGGACCGAACGGGTCGGGAAAAAGCACGACCGTAAAAATCGTGACCGGCTTGCTCGAGCCCACCCATGGGGAAGTTACCTACAAAGGTCAAAACATCCCCAAAGACCTGATTGCTTATCGAAAAATCCTCGGCTACGTCCCCGAGGAGCCCAATCTTTATCCCCATTTGACGGGTGAAGAATACTTGGACATGGTGGGGACGCTGCGCGCCATGCCGCAATCGCGCAAAGGCACGAGAATTACCTCCCTCTTGCAGCTTTTCTCGCTATGGCCGCATCGGCATTTCGCGCTGGGCTCTTATTCCAAGGGCATGCGCCAGAAGATCCTGCTGATCGCTGCCTTGATGGACAATCCGGATGTCTTGATTCTTGACGAGCCTCTCTCCGGCCTCGACGTGACTTCCGTCCTCATCGTCAAAAGCCTGATTCAGGCGTTGAGCGCACAAGGCAAATCCGTTTTCTACTGTTCGCATATTCTCGAAGTCGTCGAGAAAGTCTGTTCTCGCCTGATCGTCTTGCGGAAAGGCCACGTCCTCGCTCATGGTCCCACGGCTGTCGTTCGCGAAAAGATTGGCAAGTCTTCGCTTGAAGATGCTTTCCTGCAGTTGGTCGAAGAAATAGACGTCACGCAAGTTGTAAATTACATTGTCGACGTTGTGGCCTGCTCATGATTTCGCGGACCAGGCAAGGGCTCGAAGGACGGCGCAGCGCCTTTTGCCGAACGCCCTTCGGCTGCCTCGTTGGACTTTTTGCCAGCCGCATGTTTCGCGGCGGCGGTGACGCGGAAGCGGGAGAGCTTGACATTGGCGTAGGCGTAATCCTGATTCTCCTGGCCATGCCGGGCTTGTTGGTTTCTCTGTTGATGTTTGAAAAGTACGGCTCGTTGGTTCGGTTTCTGCGTGGCCAAGGGCCCTTCAATCCCTTCTCCGCCACGATTCCAGACGAATACTTCTTCATAATTCTCTCCCTGGTGGTAACCGGAGCGGCCACTCTGTGGCGCTGGGATGCGATCTTTCTCGATCGTCGCGACTACATAAACCTTGTGCCTCTGCCGCGCGCTATTTTCTTCGCGAACCTGTTTGCCATCCTGTGCCTGGCCGGCGTGTTTGCGTTCGTCGCAAACGCCGCTTCCTTGTTCCTGTTTCCCGTGGCGGTGGTTGGGTCGCAACCGTCTCTTTCCTTGTTCCTGCGGTTCGCTGCCGGTCACGCCGCGGCGGTCTTCTCCGCAAGTGTTTTTAGTTTCTTCCTCATCTTCGCCCCGGCGGGACTGCTAACCGCACTCCTGCCTTCCGCTGCCTTTCGCAGGGTCTCGTTAGCGATCCGCTTTGTATCGGTCATCGCCTTATCGGTCTTGCTGGCCACCAGCTTTACCGTGCCCGATTTGCTCAAACGCGTCTCCGTAACCAATGCGCACCGCATTGTCATTTTGCCGCCTATTTCTTTCTTGGGCATTGCCCGAACCGTGTGGGTTGGAAGGAACGATACGTTCAGCGTCGCCATGGCTTGGGCTGCAATGATCGCAGTCGGACTCTCCGCGCTCATCGCCATCGTCGCCTACACTTTTACTTTCCGCAGATCCTTCATGCGCCTCCCGGAACTGGCAGATGCCCGTCCCATGCCCCGAATCTCGCCTTCCATATCTCCCATAGCCTTTCTCCATAAGCGACTCTGGCGCTCACCTTCGCAGCGTGCCTGCTGCAAGTTTGTCGCGAGGAGTCTCTTGCGTAGCACAGTGCATCTTCAGACCCTCTTGTGCTTTCTCGCGGTGGGTCTGGTGGTTTCGGCGGAAAGCCTCAGCTCCCTGTCTCTCCACTTTTTCGTCGAAAGCAACACCTCGCCTCCTGTGGAATTTCTCTCCATTCCCTTTATCCTGAGTTATTGCTTGCTGGTGGGCATGCGTTTCGCTTTCGAGATTCCGCTGGACCTGCGAGCAAACTGGATTTTCCGGTTGTGGCTCGACCCTGACCGGCACGATTCCCGTTCCGTAGCTAGGCGCGTGCTCCTGATGTTCTCTCTTTTCTGTTTGGGGCCGCTGACTTTCCTCTGCACGCTCGAATTCTGGGGATGGACGACCGCCCTTCTGCACACAACGGTCTGGTGCGCCTGCACGGTCGTTCTTGTAGAAATTCTGCTGGTCCGTTTCCGTAAGGTGCCGTTTACCTGCCAATATCCCCCTTTCCAGAGCCACTCTCCGCTGATTGTCGTGGGCTATCTCTTTGGCTTTTTCATTTTCCAAACCTGGCTTCCGCGGTTGGACCAGTGGTCTGTTTACGACCCCATACTCGCGGTCTGGTTTGTTCCGTTGCTAGGCAGCGTGCTCGGTGGTCTGTCCTGGTATCGAAGTCAGATGCTGGATATGGACAAACGCCTCACTTTTGAAAACGTATCCACAACGATCTTTTTATGAGGGTTCCAGATTGGCGTTCCTCATCTTGCTCATGCCGAAGCGCCGGGTTCCCGCCTCGAACTCACTTCTTTCTGGCATGAATAGCGGCTACGAGTTTGCTTCCATTCGAACTCGGGGTCTTCTCCGGCACGACGCTCAGATGCGCCACGCACGCCGCCGCGGTGAAGCGCACCAGTTCTTTCTCATCGTCGAGGGCTGCGCTGATTTTGGGAACGAGCGAGCGGTCCTCGCGGAGAGCGATGGCTTCCAAGGCCGCCGCGCGCACCGCCAAGTTTTTGTCGCCAGAGGCTTTCACCAGCGCTTCGGCGGCGTCTAGCTCGGGATCGTGGGCCAGTTTTTTTGCCGCCGCTGCGCGCAGCGGAGAAGAATCGTTTTTCGTCACCGTCTTGAAAATTTCGTAGCCCATCCCCGCAAACGGAATGAACCCGATTCCGTCTTCGAACCCCAGTTGCGCCATTTTTTTCTTGTTTTTCAGCGTGTCTAGTTGTTCTTTGATCAGCCCCTTGCTTGCGCGCTTCTCGCCCGTCAGTACCTCGTAGTACGTGTCGTAGCCCACGTCATCGTGAAGCAAAAGCAGCGAATTTGCTGCCGCCAGCACCACGCTAGGCTCGGAATCCCCCAAGGCTTCTTCGAGATTACCTTTCGAATGCTCCGCATGCATCGAGCCCAGCGAAACGGCTGCCGCCAGCCGCACGTTTGGTTTCTCATCCTGGAGCGCGAGAACCGCCGCTTTTTCGGCCTCGGCGTTTCCAGTCAGCAGCCCCAACGCGCGTGCCGCTTTGGCGCGGCGGTCCGCATTCTTGTCTTCCAGACCTTCATGAAGAATTCTCCAGGCTTTTTGCTGCGGTGTTTCAGCGAGCCTTGCGGAAGGGTTGTTGGCAGGCTGTTTCGCTTGTCTCGACAGAGAGATGGGAGACTGAGCCTGCGCTCCACCCAACACTCCGAGCAGGATGAGCAGTCCCACCGTCCGTATTCGAACACTTGTCCGTTTTCGAAGCATCATGGATGGTTTGCGCATGTTCAGTCTCTTTCGCATCGAGAATGACAATGACTATATGCAAGAGGAAGGTAACCTTTGGAATTTTTTGGAGACGGTTGGCCTTAGATGCCGACAAAAAATGTCTCAACTCCCAATCGATTGAAAAGCCAGCGGTTCAACATAAAGCCAAGCTAAAGTCTTTAGTTTAACACCGAGTAACATCAGGATTTTTCGGTGGATGCAACCGTTTCTCCCCCAAAGTGATCTGTATCAGCCAGCGCGTGATGGAACAAATGTGCGAAACCATTCGTAATTCAGGAAAACACTTCAGGAGTTTCTACGTCTATAGATTGCAAAGGGGTAGGGTGACCGTCTATGCCATCGGAAGTGATGTTGATGCCAGATCCGGATAATCCCACGATTCCCGGGCCAAGTCTGCTGTCTTCTGGTCGTTATATCCATTTTGGGCCATTCCGGATTGACCAGCAAAGGCAGGAAGTTACGCGAAATGGAACACGGTTGAAGCTTCAGGGAAAAGTGTATCAAACGCTCCTAACGCTTCTCGAAAAGCCCGGCGAAGTTGTGACGCGCGAGGAACTACGCGCGCGGCTGTGGCCCGCCGACACGCACGTGAATTACGACGCTAACGTAAACACCACCGTGAACAAGCTTCGCATGGCCCTGGGCGACTCTTCCGACAAACCGGTATATGTCGAGACCATTCCGCGGAAGGGATACTCCCTCCTGGTTCAGCCGGAAATCTCCAATCGCCTCGGGTATGCTCATGCTCCACAAAACGGAGCATCGGCAGAAGGGTCAGAGGACCGGACGTCTCGCGCGGGATTTTTCAACTTCTCCAAAGCCGATGTGCCCGTAGTGCTGAGCGCCATCGGCCTCATTCTCGCAGGCATGCTCATCGGCGCGGGAATCATGCGTTTCTGGATGAGCCATGCCTCCCCGCTTTCCGGTCATCCCCTGGCGCTGATGCTTTTTCGCGCGCTCCAGAACACCATGATTTAGGCTTGCTCGCGACAGATTCGCTTACCAGCCGCATTCGAAACCTACATTCCGCAGTAGAGACGGGCGAGTTTGCCGCAGAATTCCCGTTTGATTTCAATGACATAGTCTCATTGCGGCTCATTCCAGGGCGCATTGGCTAATGCGTCTTCTACGATGCGGTCCAGTTTAGTCTGAAGCGCCCGATAATTCTTGATCCTCCGCTCGCATTCCGCAGCGGTTTCTTTGCTGATGGTCTTGGTGGTTCGTTTGCCCTCCAGGAAGCCGGTCCAACGGTAGTAGGTGCCGTGCAGTTTCGGAGGACTTGCCTTGCAGGCACAATGGGCCTTTCCACATTGACTTTTGGCGGTAGAGATGGAGCCAGGAAGGATCGGTCCTTCTGCCACGACGGTGATTTTTGTGCGGGAGGTGCGTTTTGTTCTTGACATGGTGTGTTCCTGATTTATATATACATTAGGAACAAGGTCCATGCAAGCACAACCTTTTCAGCTGCAGCGCCAAGTCTTAGGGGCCCTGCCCATCTTCGATCCTGTTATCGAGCGCATCGGACTTTTGCCCTGCCTCACCCAGGCCCTGGGACAGGCTCGCTACGCGGAAGCCATCTTGCTACTGCTGAAAAACATCCTCGTCGAGCGCCAAGCTCTTTACGCCATCCGGCAGTGGACTGCTCCCTATGATCCGGCTCTGGTTTACGGCGGGAAATACGGGGATGACGTCTTGGCCCGTGCGCTCGATCGCCTGTTCGAATCCGATCGCGCCAGCGTGTGGTGCTGGCCGCGGTCCGGGCCTATGCGGTGGATCTGAGCCAGCTCCATCAGGACACCACGTCGGTCAAGCTGACCGGAGCGTACGCGCAGCAGCATCACCGCGCCGTGCAGCGGGTACGGGGCTATAGTAAGGATCATCGTCCCGACCTGCGCCAGCTGGTTTACGAGCTCTCGGTAACCCGGGACGGTGCTATCCCTGTGCTCTTCAAAGCGCACGATGGCAACCACACCGACGACACTCTTCACTGGGACAATTGGCAAATGCTGCGAGGCATCCTGGGCCGCTCGGACTTTCTCTACGTGGCGGATTGCAAACTGTGCGTCAGTCCAACGCTGCTTAACCTGGATCGCAGCCAAGGTCGATTCATTACCGTAGTGCCTCGCACGCGTGGCGAGGTCGAAGACTTCCAACATAAAGTGGAGGCATCGTTGGTTCGCTGGGAGAAGGTCATGGCCAAGCGATCGAGCCGGAAGCAAGGCCGGATCGATCTGTATGAAGTGGCGAGCGGTCTCTATCAGCTGCAGGAGGGGTTTCGTCTCTATTGGTTCCGCTCCAGTGAGAAAGCACGTCGGGATTGGGATGAGCGAGAGGAAAAGATTGCCTCAGCGATGGATCAGCTGCGGGCACTGGCCGATCCCGTGCGCAAAAGAAAACCCAAGAAGGAACAAACCCTTCGCAAGCAAGCCGAAGCGATCCTGGCTCGCTTCGCGGTTCGAGGCTGGATCAAAGTCGATATTGCCTCGGTGGAGGTGGAAAAATTCCGACAGGTGACGCGAGGACGCTCCTCGGCTGATACCATGTATCGCAAACTCGTGCACTGGGTACCACGCATCAATTGCTCTCGCGACGAGAATGCCATTGCCCGAGCGGAACTGATGGATGGAACTTTCCCACTGACGACCAACACAGAGCTGGACGCTGCCGCCCTACTCCGCGCTTATAAGTACCAGCCGAATCTCGAAAAACGCCACGCACTTTTGAAATCGGTTCTTCGCGTCGCTCCCATCTTCCTCAAAAAGAATCAACGCATCGAGGCCTTGATGTTCGTTTATTTCCTGGCCCAGTTAGTGTGTGCCCTTATCGAGCGCCAGCTACGAGACACTATGCGGGAACGTGGTCTGACCCACATTCAGATCCTCCCGGAAGATCGGCCATCAGCGAACCCAACCACCGAGCAAGTGATCCGCGTCTTTAACTCTCGCGCCCGACATCTATTGCTGTCCAAAAACGGAAACCTGGTGCAGGCTTTTTCGGAACCGCTCAGCCCGATTCAAGAGCAAGTCCTCAGTCTCCTTTCCATATCGCCCAGCGTCTATGCTTAAAGCAAAGAATCTCAGAAAACTCGCCCGTCTCTACTGCGGAATGTAGGTTCGAAACATACCAACAAGGATTTTTCAGCTTCCGATTTGATGTCTCTGTCATCCCGCCACATGCTGCGCGAAGGAGTCTGTCCCGCAATTCTCGTGTAAACTTCCTCATCTGGCATGCTCACGGCCATCACACGCGAAGTTAGTCCCGCTATTGTTCGTTGCGAGCTTTCTTTCATCGAGCGCCAGCCGATTGACTTGGGGCGGGCACGGCAACAGCATCAGGCGTACGAAGTGCTCCTTGCAAAACTGGGCGCGCGCGTCATCTCTCTTCCCGCCGAGCCTGATCTTCCTGATTCCATGTTTGTCGAAGACCCGGCAATCGTCCTCGACGAACTCGCCGTGATCCTGCCGCTCGGCACCGAGAGCCGCCGCGCCGAAGGCGCTTCCCTGGCGCAGGAGCTTTCGAAATACCGCAAGCTCGCCAGCATCCAGCTTCCCGGAATGCTCGAAGGTGGCGACGTTCTTCGCATCGGCCGCAAGCTTTTTGCCGGTTTAACCAAACGCAGCAATGCGGAAGCCATTCGCCAGCTTGCTGAACTCGTGAAGCCACACGGCTACGAAGTCATCTCCGTACCGGTGACCGGCTGCTTGCACCTGAAATCGGCCGTGACTTGCATCGCCGAAAACACGCTGCTGGCAAATCGCGCTTGGTTCGATCCCGCGCCGTTTGCGGGCTATGACTGGATTGATGTGGATCCTCGGGAACCGCATGCCGCCAATGCGGTGGCGCTTGGCGGCACGATCATCTTCCCGGCCTCATTTCCCCGAACGCGGGGACGCATCGGCTCGCTGGATTATCTCGTTACGCCGCTGGACATCTCTGAGCTGCAGAAGGCCGAAGCCGGCCTCACCTGTTCGAGCCTAATCTTCGAAGTCAACCAAGACTCGCGTTGAGTTTCAAGTTGTACGAGCTTTCGCAGATGTCTGCTTTGTGCCGAACGCGCCCGCCTTACGGGTGAAAATTGAAGGCTGGAGTTGCCGTCGTCTCGCTGCCGGCGGGCGCGTACTTCCAATTCTTCAGCGCGTCCTGGACCGCGTTCACCAACAGTGGGTGCCCGCCGAGAACTTTCACGTCCTTGATTTGGCCGTCCGGCGCGATCACTATTTGAACTTTTACAACTCCGGTCAGGCGAAACTGCCGCGCGGTCTCCGGATAGGTTGGCGTCGGATTGTTCAGCGCCTTCCGGTTTTCCTGGGCGTGCACGCTCGTTCCAGCCAGCCTCAGTGCCAACGCAAGCAAAATCTTCGCCGCTCTTTGTCTCGTTTTGGTCCCCATGGTCATCTTTCCATTTTTGGTTTCTTGGTCGTTCAACTGGCGTTTGGCGGGGACCGCAACGCCTGAACTTTTCTTGCAAATGAAGCTCGTGCTTAGGATTCCAGCGTGGGCGAACGCCGTCTCCTATTTAAATCGTGGCGAGGGTCAGGTGTGATTCGGCGGAAACGGTTCGCGGGTACAAAGTACGAAAGGAAAAGATTTTCCTTCCTGCTAGGCGTGGGAAAGGCAGGAGTGCCTGCCCCCGTTCTTTCTGGGAAACGCAGGCGGCAGCTGTCAAGCGTGCCGCCTACAAATAATCGAAGAGGGTCATGAACCCGAAATCCATGTGCAGTTGCTGGTGGCAATGAAACAGCGTCAGCCCCGGATTGTCCGCCGTAAAGTCCACTTCCGTTTCTTGATAGCCGCCGATCATCACGACGTCCTTCATCACGCCGGCCGTCGCCTGGCCCGCCAGCTTCGTTAGCTCAAAGCTGTGCCGGTGCAAATGGATCGGGTGTACGTCGTCGCTGGCATTGCGCATGCGCAGTCTGTACCGGCGGCCTTCCCGCAAATGATACGTCGCTGCCATCGCCTCTCGCGAAAACACTTCTTCATTGATGGCCCATTGGTTGAATCCCTGCTCCGCCGCGTTCCGCTTGGTAAACGTCATGTTGATCGTTTCGTCCGGCTCACGCGCGGCCCCGTTCGTCGCGCCGAACCGCGCATAGCTCCAGCGAAACGGTTTTAACGATGTCCACACGGGCTTGCCTTTTTGCCTGGCGTACTCCACCACAATGCCCATGCCGTGCTGCCGGTCGTCGTCGGCCAAGTCGCCCAGGATCCACACACCCGGCTGCTTCATTTTCACAATGGCGGAAATGCGCTCTCCCGGGCCCAGCCACAGTACCGGCACGTCCGCGGGCCGCGGCGCGGCGTTGCCGTCCAGCGCTACCACGCGAAAGACATGTCCCGGCAACGCCAAGCTGCGAATTTCGGTCGCACTGCCATTCACCACGTGAAACAGCACGCGTTCGTCCGCCTTCACCCGCACCGGCTCGCCGTGCCCGAGCATTCTTCCGTTGATGGTGAAATATTGATAGCCGATCTCATAGCCATGGGGCATGCCCTTAGCCAGGGATGCCTTCATCGCCGACTCGCCCGCCGCTTCCAGTTCTTTCGCTTTCGTGGCTGGCGACAAGAAATCCTGCGGCATGTCGCCGCCCTTGCTGAATGAGCCTTCAAACTCCTTCAGCACCAGAAACACTTCGCGGTCATGCCGACCCGGCTCGTCGTTCGGCTCGATGTACACCGCCCCCACCTGCCCGCTGTATTGCCCGGCATGCAGGTCTGCCCCGGCGCGGTTGTGCGTGTGATAGAAGCGCAGCCCCGCGGGTCGCGGCGTGAACGTGATGCGCCGCATCCCGTGCGCCGGAATGTACGGCGTGCCTTCTTCCGCCGCGCCGTCTACGTCGGTGGATACGAATTGCCCATGCCAGTGCAGTTGCTCCGGCGCGTCCATGTCATTGTGGATCTCGACCGTTACTTCGCGTCCTGCTTTGAACCGCAGCAGTGGTCCCGGGAATTGTCCGTTGTAAGTGACCGTCGAGACGATGTGTTTCGGCGCAATCTCGATTGCGCTTGCGCCAATGTGCAGTGTATAGTCCGCGGCCATACTCTCTGCTTGTCCGTCTGCCGCTCCAATTCTCGTCTTCCAATCCAACGGCATTCCGGCTCCCGCCGCCGCGCCGAAAAGCGCGGCGCCGCCCCCGGTCGTTCCTGCCGCCCGCAAAAACTCCCGCCGCGTTAGTCTGCCTTTTCCCATGCCCTCTTATCCTAATTCCGACTGCCTTCTGCGCAAAAGTCATTCACGAGCGGGCTCTTGAGCGGTGTTAAGGTTCAGGGGCCCGCAATCGAGGCGGAGGCACTCGATTGACTTGGGATTTGCACGGGCCTAACATGCGGCGCAAATTCTGAGCCAGGAGGTGCCTTATGACGCTTAGAGGAAAAACGGCATTGGTCACGGGAGGCTCACGGGGAATCGGCCGCGGCATCGCTTTTGAAGCTCGCGGAGAGCGAGGCGAAGGTCGCGGTTCACTATTATCAAAAGGAGGATCAGGCCAAGGCGACGTTGGAGAAATTGCGCGCCTTGGGCTCGGATGGCTTTCTCGTGCAGGCAGACGTCTGCAAAGCGGAGGAAATCCGCCGCAAGTCCCGGCGGTACAAGCCCACGCTGATTGACGCTCGACGAAGAACTCGGCGAACAGTATCGAAAGAAGGGTTTGCAAGCGGCACTCGACAATGACGCCGACCTTAAGAAGAAATACTATGGCGGCAGCGCCTTTGATTTTGGCGAGGGCTCGCTGAACGTTTTTGGTTACACGTTGCTGGAAGGGAACGAGACCGGGGGAGCCATCCAGGTCTTCAAGTTGAACGCCGAAACGTTTCCCGACTCCTCGAACGTCTGGGATAGCCTGGCGGAAGGCTACTTGAAGGCAGGCGATCTCAAGAAGGTCCAGCAGAATTACGAAAAGGCGCTAAGCCTCAATCCGGCGAATCAGAGCGCAAAAGACGCGTTGAAGAAGATCAAGGAGTCGCAGCCAAAGTGACCCGATTGCCATTTCGCGGCCGCCAGCTCGTCTTCAAAATAACCGCGGCTGGCGGCGCGGGGCTTCGCGGCCGAAATATTCGTACGCGCGCGGGGTAGCCACGCGCCCGCGCGGCGTGCGGTCAATCATGCCGATCTGCATGAGGTAGGGCTCGTACATTTCTTCGATGGCGTCTTCTTCTTCGGCAAGGGCCGCGGAGAGCGTGCCCAGCCCGACCGGGCCGCCGCCGTATTTATCGAGTAGCGCGAGCATCAAGTTGCGGTCCACTTCGTCGAGGCCGTTTTCGTCCACGCCGAGCATTTGCAACGCTTCCTGCGCCACCGCGCGAGTGATGCGTCCCGCAGCGCGCACTTCGGCGAAATCGCGCGACCGGCGCAGCAGGCGGTTGGCAATGCGAGGCGTGCCTCGGCAGCGGCGCGCGATTTCTTCCGCGCCGCCTTCGTCCATCTCGATGTTCAGGATTTTTGCCGAGCGATGAATGATGATCCGCAAATCCTCCGGCCCGTAGAAATCCAGCCGGTGCACGATGCCGAAGCGCGAGCGCAGCGGCGCAGTAATCAAGCCGGCGCGCGTGGTCGCTCCGACCAGCGTGAAGTGGCTTAACGGAAAGGGATGAATGCGCGCTCCCGGGCCCTGGCCGATGATCAGGTCCACACGAAAATCTTCCATCGCGGGGTAAAGCACTTCTTCGACGGCGGGCTGCAGGCGATGGATCTCGTCGAGAAAGAAAACTTCCTTCTTTTCGAGCGCGGTCAGGATGGCGGTCAAGTCCCCCTTGCGTTCGAGCAGCGGCCCAGCACTGGTCTTGATGGGAGCGTTTAATTCGTTGGCGATGATTTGCGCGAGCGTAGTTTTGCCGAGGCCAGGCGGGCCATAAAGCAAAACGTGATCTAGCGCTTCGTCGCGGCTGCGCGCGGCGTCAATCGCGATCTGGATGTTTTCCTTGACGCGCTTTTGCCCGATGTATTCCTCGAGCCGCCGCGGACGTACGCTGACGTCGATGCGCGTGTCTTCTTCATACGCGACGCCGGAAACGATTCGCTGCGGTTGCTGTTGCTGCATCATCCGTTTTGCGCTTGCATCCACCATCATATTCTCAACACAGAGTGCACAGAAAACACAGGGGAAGAAATCGCTTTCCTGCAGTCTCCGTTCCCTCCGTGAACTCTGTGTTGAAACACCCCTTTAGATTGCGCCGCAACAATCGCTAGGCTCCCGCACGCGTGGATCGTCCCTTCGGCGCGCTGAGCGACTGCAGCGCCGCCCTCAACAGCTTCTCAAAATTGCTCGCGCCCGCTTCGCGTTTCGCCTCAGCCGCCGCGTCTTCCGCGGCGCGCGTGTCGTACCCCAGATTGACCAGCGCCGAGACCACGTCGGCTTCGATGCCCGCCGGAGAAGCCACCGCAGGCTTCTCCGTCTCGATAGCCACGGCTTCGAGCTTGTCCTTCAATTCAACCACGATGCGCTCGGCGGTCTTTCTTCCCACGCCAGGAATCTTCGTGAGGCGCACCAAATCGCCGGCGCGAATCGCCGGAACCAGTTCTTCCACGCTCATGCCGGAGAGAATTTTCAGCGCCAGCGCGGGACCGACGCCCGAAGCGGAAATCAGCAGTTCAAAAAAATGTTTTTCCCGCGCGGACACAAATCCGAAAAGCGTCAGCGCGTCTTCGCGCACGTGGGTATAAATCAGGAGGGTGACTTCGGTGTGCAATTCGCCGAGGCCGGCGTACGTCGAGAGCGGCACCTGCACGAGATAGCCGACGCCGCCCACGTCGACGAGCACCTGGTTCGGTCTTTTTTCCGCGAGGCGTCCGCGAAGCTGCCCAATCATCGTTTGTTCAACCCAGGGCGCCAGTATTGCCGCCTTTTCTTCGCCTGTCAACGCAAACCAGGGGAAACCAGGGGTATTAGGCGCCGAGCAGCCCGGGAATAATGTAAACCTGCGACATGCTTGGTCCCCAGTGCCCGAGCACCGGCAAACCAAGCCGGCCGCCGATCCATCCGGCAATCCACTTGTTCATGAATCCATCGAAACCGGCCAGCATTTTGTAGAGCACGACGAAGTGCAATACGATTGCCGCGATGGAGCCCAGAATCAACAGACTGAGGAACGAACTAAAACTCATACCGATCATAGAAATCCTCCTTCCATACCGTTCTACGTCCCGGCTTGGTAGAGGCCATCGATGACCTAATTCATTTGGATGCATTTTCTTGGCCGTGGGAAGTCTACCCGCACAAGAGCAAGTTTTCCCGCCCCTTGAGCCCGCATGAGCCATCTCGATGGAGTCTGCAACGCAACTTGCTCTGCGCACAGGTTGAAAATGCGCAGATTACGTGCTCCGTGCTCGAAGTGCGGAATGGCAGCTCCGAAACCGGCTATGCAGTAAAAGCTAGCGCCCGTAGCGGCCGATCAGCTCGGCTTGGCCAAGGATGTGGCCCTTCATTGCACGTTCGACATCGGCCTTGGTGACGCCCGCTTTCAAATCTAGCTTGGCGTCCAGCGCATAAACCTTGAAGAAGTACCGGTGAGGATTGCCCGGGGGCGGACACGGCCCTCCGTAACCAATCTGGCCGAAGTCGTTGCGGCCTTGCCGCGCCCTATTTGCAAGCTGCTCCTGCTTCGCAACTCCTTCTGCAAGCTCACGGGTGTCGGCGGGCAGGTCGAACAGCACCCAATGGACCCAGGTACCCACGGGAGCATCGGGATCGTCCATGATCAGCGCGAAGCTTTGCGTTTTTGCCGGAGGCTCATTCCAACTCAGCTTGGGCGAGGCATCCGGCCCATCGCACGTAAATTTCTTGGGGATCATTTCGTTGGCAGAAAAAGCCGAACTGACGATTTTCATGCTTCCCCCTTGGGTTTGTCCCGCTGGAGTTGCACCAAGGAATGGCGAGAGGCACAAGGATAGGGCGATCAAAGCGGTGAACACGTATCGCATAAACGCAGCCCTTGCTATTCTCACGCAAGTATCGGCGTAGGGAAGTGCAGAAACTCGGCGCCGGTTTCTTAGCGGCGGCTGCGGTCCTTGCGCACCGCTTCATCAATCAAAGCGCCTAGCTCGTCGCGGGTCAGGGTCACGCGGTCTTCCGCGGACTCCCCAGCCTCATTGGTCAGGGGCAATTCTGCGCCGCCGCCCGGCGGAGGCGAAACGAAGTACCGTGGCCGCGCCGCCAGGAGCTTCGCCACTTCCCGCCCCGAGAGCAATACCGGCTCTCCGGCAAGTTCTGCCGCGAGCGTGATCTTGGCGCAGTGCTCAATCGTCTCCATGCGAAAGAAAGCCGTGAGCAAGTCCGGCCCGCAGGTCACCGCGCCGTGGTTTGCCAGCAGCAGCGCATCATAGTGCGGGACAAAGGGCTCGAGCGCTCCGCTCAACTCCGGTGTGCCCGGCGTTGCGTATTGCACTAGAGGAATCTGCCCGAGCCCCACGATCACTTCCGGCAGCAGCGCTTTGTTCAATGCGCGCCCGGCCACTGCGAATCCTGTGGCCGTCGGCGGGTGCGCGTGGCAAATGGCGTTCACGTCGGGGCGCATGCGGTAAAACAGAAGGTGCATCGCCAACTCGGAGGAAACTTTGCGATCACCAGCAAGCTGCCGGCCCTCGAGATCGGTCATGACCAGATCCTCGGGCGAAAGCATGCCTTTGTTCATGCACGTCGGCGTGGTGAGGATGCGCCCATCGCTGAGGCGGACGGAAAGGTTTCCCTCGCAGGCGACGATATATTCACGCTCGTACATCCAGCGGCCGGCGACACAAATGTCCCGCGCGTGCTGTGCATCGCTTTTTGCGTGGCCGGGTAAGAGTGAGTCCGGGGTCAAGGTCGGAATCCTTCCTGGCGCGCGAAAACCATCGCGCCCTCTCCCTCGAATTGCTTCAGGCACACCCCGTTGGGACTTACGAAATGGCCCCGCTTAGTTCCCTGGGCCTAGCGGGAGCGGGTAGAAGCTATTATAAGATTTGCCAAGAGTCCAGTACCATTCCCAGCGATTCCGCAATCGGCTCCCAAGGGGCCGAGGATTTGCTTGATAACGTGGGTTATGAGAGTTTCTGCGATTCCGAAAGAGATGCGGATAGCCTCTTTTTTCTCCGGGGGGGGCTCCTTGCGGCGCCTTCCAGCCCGA
>Ga0209473_1000283_pt1 | contig 32239 bp, 21 predicted proteins | sample GraSoiAngelo_133_FD_185890 | JGI IMG/M metagenome (GOLD analysis project Ga0209473, IMG submission 185890) | Grasslands soil microbial communities from the Angelo Coastal Reserve, California, USA - 14_0929_05_20cm (SPAdes) (version 2) | ecosystem: Environmental > Terrestrial > Soil > Grasslands ...
AGGCGAATACATTGACGTAGCCGAAGGGCGCATCTCCCAAACACGCAACCGGACAGCCGTCATGCAAAAGCTCCCGGACTTCGTCCCGCATTTTCGCATCACCTCAAACCACTGATGCGCGATGGCTCCCAATTCACCTGCATGCTCTTTCATCCACGCATTGATGGCGGGATCCCGCTCGACAGCGTCGTTGAATCGCAGCAATTCCGTTCTCATCGTCGCTCCACTTTCTGCTTTCGAGATCTATGGTTACGTTGCACCCCTGCGCGAAAAGGCCACCGGCTTGTCGTGCCCGGAGGAACGAAAGGGATCCTCAGTAGCGCGGTCGCGTTTACGGATTGTACTGGCATTGTCGGCCATCCGGAATTGATCGCCTGGGCACGGGCTAGCCTCGGGAACCAAGACGGAATTTCTGGCCGGTACTTGACTGGAGGCTCTAGAGTGTCGTCCCGCACAAGAGAGTTTACAATGAAGCCGTGGAGGAGAGTCCGTGACCGGTCGTGTGTCGAAGGGCTTGCGCGCGGCTGCTTTCTTGTCGATCGCCATTGTTGTTCTAGCGGGAGGCTGTGACCATCCGCGCTCGACGCCAGAAGATGCGACTGCAATCTCCGATGAGGTATCGCACACACTTATTGGAAAGCAGATCACCATTCGCGGGAGATTTTCCTTACGGGGCGTGGTCGGCCCGTATGTCTTGCTCGGCAATCGGCAAGTAGTCTATCTCGTTCCCAGGGGGTCGTTTACGTGGGGGGAACCCTACTCGGAAATGGAGGGCAAACTCGTCGCCGCGACTGGCGCCCTCAGGTTTTATCACTCGCCTAACGCCGAACCAGTAGACCAAGCCATAGCCCGAGATCCTGATTATTTTTATTTTGCGGCGGAGACCGCTCAACTGCGGCTTATTATTATAGCCATTGACGCGAATTCGCGACTCGTGAGGAATCGCCAATACGCCATGCGCGTACTCACGCGGGAAGGGGAACCAAGGCGTCACTGGGTAATTTTAAGATTGGTGAAGTATCCTTCCGTGCCGGGCCCTACGAACAGGGCCACCGCGCCCTCCGAATCGCCAAGTTTCATATCGTTGACGATCAGACAAGGCTGGTCTGCCCCATGGACGAACAGCCGCGCCTTTGCCCCGTCAATCAAGATGCGGTACTTCGTCCACACCCCGGGCTCCAGGTCCACATACGATTCATATTTCTCCGGCGACTCCTTCCGCAGCCGGTCGAAATCGAATTCCGGATACGCGGCATACTGGGTCGAGTGGTTCCGCCGAATCTGGTCATCCGCCCGCCCATTCGTCGGGCGGAGGTAGATGTACTCGAAGCGGTCCCCTTGGACCCGGAACGCGATTCCGATGAATCCGCGAGCCCCGGGCCCTGCATTGGCGCCGGGTTTTCCCGCCAATTCGACCTCAATTGTTCCATTGTGAAAGTGGCTGCCCTTCAAAATCGCATAAGACGCGCCATTCGCCGCATTGGGCAGCGGGTCCACGCGAACCGCCGGCTTCCCGTCGTAGTTAACGGCCTCAGCTTTAACGTTGTGCAACTCAAGTCGGTCCAGAGCTATTCCCGGGACGTTCCGGCTGGATTGGGCGTGTAGCGGGAGAATTGCACATGGCGTCATCGTTAGTAGGACGAATTTCTGTAAATACTTTTTTGTTGGCATCTCATTCCCCATTGTTGCTATTCCCGCATACAAGTCCGCACGGTCCTTCGTCTGGTAGCGCGGCTAACGACGCCGGGTTTTCTCACGGCATTCCCTCTTCCTAGCGCAGTGCAGTCCGTCAGCGGATCAATTTTGGATGCGTGCCTTACCGAAATATAGCGAGCCAGGCCGTGCCACTACAACTCCCGTCGGCAAACAAGAAGTAATCCGGTTCTCTCGGGTTTGCCCGTCAGCCACCCAATACACTCCAGAGTGACGGTTTCCGAGCTAATTCGCGGTGACGTTAGCCTGATCCTGCCGGCTCGCAGCGCGCGTAAGATATGAGACGACTAGGAGCACCAATAATACCAGCGGCGAGAATGCTCTTGGCCCATCTCCGGCAAGATAGTGCGCGAAAAACGCCGAGATCCACGCGAAAGCGAATCCGGCATAGGCCCACTCTTTGAGTCTCGCCATGCCAGGTACGAGCAGCGCGATCGCGCCAAGAGGTTTGGCGATCCCCAGAATAATCCTCAGTTGCTGAGGATATCCCACGTGGGCGAATCCCTGAACCGCCTGGGGACTGCCTGACAGGTAAGCGAATCCAGCAAAGAGCGACATCGCCGCCACCAGACTCGTGCTCACCCAATAAGCCACTTTGCGGGCCATAGAGTTGTTTCCTCCTCGGTGAAGGAATGCTTGTCGGGAAGAATCCTAGCACGGTTGGCTCGCTGGTCCTGGTCGAATCGTCGGCAACCCCTTTCCTGAAAATCCTTAAATGGAAGGGTTGCCCCTCATCGTCTCAGGACCGCGCCGCCGATGACCACATCCGCGGGTCGGCGCGGTCCCGTTTTTTTTTGCTTAATGACTTTGATTCCTTTCTAATCACAGATTCTGAATGCCACAGGAGTTGCGCAGAGGAATCTCTCCCCGGCGGGGGGCAAAAAAAAGGCCCGATCTCCCGTCGAAATGGTGGGCGGTCATGCGTACCGACCGCGTTTTATTCGGTGCGGAGGGCGAGCATGGGATCCATGGCGGAAGCTCTGCGCGCAGGCAAGTAGCCGGCAATGAAAGCAACAGCGAGAAGAAGCAGGCATGCCGTCACGATAGTGGACAAATCGGTTGGCGAGAGGCCGAAGAGCATGCTGGCGATGAGCCGAGTCGCAGCGAGGCCGGAGGGAACCCCCAGCGCGACTCCGAAGAGAGTCAGCGCCAGCGTCTCGCGCAAAATCATCCAGCGAACACTTCCCTGCTGCGCGCCCAGCGCGATGCGGACGCCGATTTCGCGGGTGCGGCGAGTGACGCCGTAGGACATCAACCCGTAGAGCCCGATCGAGGCGAGCAAGAGAGCGAGAGCGGCAAAGAAAGTAGAAAGCAAAGCGATCACCCGCTCGTTGACGAGGAAGCGGCTCGTCATTTGGTCGACCGTTGCCGTGCGAAGCGGATATTCGTGGCCGAGGGACTCGATCTGGTGGCCGATGGCCCTCGCCAGCGCTTCGGGATTCTCTTTGGTGCGCACGTAAAGGTTGTGCGATTGTCCCCACTGTGGGGGAAGCTGGAGATCAGAAAGGTAAATCGCCAGCGGGGCGGCATCGCGCAGGTCGAAAATCCGAGCATCCTCAGCAACGCCCACGATTTCGAGATTCTGGAACTCGGGCCAAAAGCTATAACGAACGTGCTGTCCGACAGCATCACCATGAGAAAAAAGGCGCTCGGCGAGGCTTCTGCTGACGATGGCGACGTGAGGATGCTTCTCATCGTCGGTCAGTTGAAAGTCGCGACCACTCAACAAGTGGATGCCGAGGGTGTTGAAGAAACCGGGCCAAGTTGTTACCCCGATCGCCATCACATGGAAACCAGTGTTCGGATCCTCTGAAGTGGCCGAGACTTTTTGCTGTTCCTGCGCTCCTACGGGCCCGGGAACAGTTATGTCCGAAAGGCCAGCCGAGAGGACTCCGGGTAGGTTGGAGACTCGCTCGATGAGTTGCTGATGATAACTTTTCATGTTCAGCTTCTCGTAGGCGCCGGGTTTCGCGTTGAGGTTTATTTCGAGCAGATTGTCTTTATGGAAACCGAGATTGAGGGAACGTAATCTTTGGAAAGTGCCGACCAACAGTCCCGCTCCCAACAACAAGACGAGGGACAGCGCCACCTGTGTGATGATCAGGGCCTTGCCCAGTTTGCTGGCACCACCTGTCAAACTTCGAGAACCTTGTTGCAAGACGATGGCGGGGTCATGAAGCGAGGAGTGCCAAGTCGGCGCCAGACCAAAGAGAATTCCTGTAGACACGCCGACAAACAAAACGACGGAAAGCACACGCAGATCGGGGCGCAAATCGAACGAGACGGTGCCCTCCGTCATGAAGGCCACGAGCATGCGGCTTCCCCAGTAAGAGAAGGCAAGGCCGAGAAGAGCGCCGACAAGAGCGAGTACGAGGCTCTCCGTGAGTACCTGGCCGGCGAGGGCCCAGCGGCTCGCTCCGATGGCCATGCGCACGCTCATTTCCTGGCTGCGAGCGGCGGCGCGAGCCAGCATAAGATTCGCGAGATTCACGCAGGCAACCAGCAAAATCAAACCGACGATGGCAGCAAGAAGGTAGAGGGGACGAGAAAATTGTGCACGCAGGTCCCTGGCAAAGCCCGTTCGGACCGGCGAGACGTCCAAGCCCATGGAAAGAAATGTTTGGCGGCGCAGACCGGGAGTGTCCGTGGAAGCCGTGGCTAAGAGAACTTCGGGCCAAAAGGATTGGAGCTGAACGCGAGCCTGATCGATCGTGACACCGTCCTTGAGTCGGCCTGTGATTTGAACCCAAAGCGACGACCGGTTATCAAGGCTTCCAACATTAAAGATAACCGTGGGGATGGCGGTGATAGGAACCGTGACGTCGGGTGGCTGTCCTGGAGTGAGACCGGAAAACCACTTTCGAGTGACGCCAACGATGGTGACGGGCTGGCCTTCGATGCGGATCTGCTTCCCTATTGCATCGCGCGCGCCGCCGAGACGCTGTTGCCAGAACTCGTAGCCAATCACGGCCACCTGGGAAGTTGAGCCGGCGTGAAGATTGACGTCTCCCGAAGTCAGCAGGCGGCCCAGAAGAGGAGCGGCTCCAAGCTCCGAGTAATAATTGGCCGTAGCCGAGTCAACCCGACTTTGTGCAAGCACTCCGTTTACGTCTACGTTGGACAACCAAGGACCGCTCCACCCGATGAATGCGGAGAAAACGCGCTGGCCCCGATCGAGTTCGCGAAACATGGGATACGAGAAGGTGATTTTGTGACCCTCCCGCACAAGAGAAAGCTCGACGAGGCGGTCTGGGTGAGGGACGGGGAGATCGCGAAGAAGAAGAGCGTTGACGAGCGTGAAGATAGCTACGTTTGCGCCTATGCCCAAGGCGAGCGAGAGTATGGCAACGACGGTGAAGCCGGGATTCTTGCGCAGGGCGCGCAAGGAATAGCGCAGATTCCGCCAGAGCTGGCGCATGGCAATTCCCTCCAGAAAACTGATCCGGGCGGGATTCTCCACGTTTACGCCAAGTCGGGGGCGTCTTTCAAGCTCGCAATTCTCAACTTACGAGTCACTCGGCAACAATCCTGAGATGACCAGGCTGAGAGGGGCTACAATGCCCCGATGCGTTGGGGATTCTATATCCCGCTGTACTCGTCGCCGCGCGATTGTCGCAATCTAGAAAGTCAACTTCAATCCAAACTGGATTTGCCGCGAGGTGGTCACCGTGGTCAGAATAGCGCCGGCGCTGGGGTTCACCGCGCCTGTGGGCAGCAGGGCAGTCCGGTTCGCCGAATTGGGCACGCCGAAGTTCGGATGATTGAAGATGTTGAACATCTCGGCGCGGAAGTGCAGCGCCTTGCCTTCTGCCAGTACAAATTGTTTGAACAGAGAGAAATCGCAGTTCACCAGCTTGGGCCCAATGAGCGTGTTCCGGCCGAGATTTCCGATCGTGTTGACGGGCTGCAGCACAAACGCGTTCGCGTCGAACCAGTGTTTAGCGTCGCCGGTGACCGGATTGTTGGAAAAACCCGGGCGGACATCCGGACGCTCATGAATCGAGAAGTCGATGGTATTCAGGTTTCCTGATTGGTTGTGGCCGAGTCGCACTTCAAAGGGCGTCCCGGATTGCGCCGTCACGATACTATTGAGTTGCCAGCCTTTCACAAGCACACCGGCAAAGCCTGTCCGGCTGCTTCCAAACGGCAATTCGTAGCTCCAGTTCGCCACTAAGACATGCTTCACCGAAAAGCTGGAAAGGCCGCGGTCCGCTTTGCGATCATAAAAATTAATCGAATATTGAGTACTGTTGTCGAAATCCTGCGAGTTAATTCCGCTCGACTCGTCAATGGAGCGCGAAAATGTGTACGACACTTGCGCGCGCAGACCGTGCGACAGCCGTTTGGAAACGCCCGCCTGCAGTGCGTTGTAGAACGATTGCGCGTCTGTCTCTCGCTGCGTCACCCCGCCGAAGCTGGTGTTGCGGCGGCAACAGGTGTTTATCGTTTTCGGAGTCGTGGTAGTGCCATTACCCATGAACTCTGTTCGTCCGTCAGCATTAATGACATAAGGAGCCAGATTGGCATCCGCTACTCGAATCAGATGGAGCCCGCGAGAGGCTGCATATCCCAGGGTCACATCCCAATTGCCGGGCAGTGCCCGCTGCAGGCTCAGGTTGTACTGCATGATGTAAGACGGCTGTAGGTCGAAATTCACGGTCTGAAGATTCGCTTTGATGCAAGAAGGAGTTGCGGGACAAATGGGTGTGGTGATAGGGCCCTGCACGGCGTTCGGAAATGCGGGATTTGCCCTGCTGGTGCGCGTCGTGAACGGTGGGTTGAGGCTCCCCGAAAACACGTAATACTTGGGCAGAAGCTGGTCGTAGAAAACCCCAAACCCGGCGCGCACGGAAGTCTTTCCGTTCTTGAATGGATCCCACGCCAGACCAATTCGCGGCGCAAAATCTTTCAGTGCCGGGTTGGCGTACCACGGATTGCCAACGATGATCGCGGGATCCGCTATGCTTCGCAGATTCGAGATTTTCCCGTTCGCTTCTGTGGGAACTGTGGCGAACTCGTATCGCAGGCCCAAATTGAGGGTCAAATTTGGTTTCCAACGATAGTCGTCCTGCAGGAAAAACGCATAGAACGATTGCCGGAAGCCGCGATTCGGATCAATTCTTCCCGGAATAGCGAAGTTGATCTGCGCAGGTGCGCCCATTAAGAAATTCTCCAGACTTGTGAACGTTTCGATGCCGCCCAACTGGCTCGTCGTCTGCTGATTGAATTGCATGCGCTGCCCCTCAAATCCGAACCGAAAACCATGAGCACCCTTGGTCCAAAAGAGCGTGTCATGCCACTGGTAGTTGTTCAGATGGTCATTACGCGGGAGGCGGTAATCGCCCACCATCTCCGTCACCAGTCCCTGAATAGTGAGAAATCCAAATTGCACGCCGCCCGCCGAGGGAGGGATCCACCAAAGGTTGGACGGCACATCCACGAGACGTTGGTTATCGACCTCTGCAGTGGAACGCGCGAAGCTCACTCGCAGCGTATTGATCAGCGCCTGCGAAAACGAATGCACGTGTTCGAGCGTAAGGTACTGATTGCGCGAGCGCTCCTTAGTGAACACGTCCGGCGGCTTGTCTCTAACCTGCCGTTGCACGTTTCCGTTGTCGAATGTGTAGCGGCCAAACAAGATGTCTTTCGCGGAAAGACGATGATCGATTCGGCCCTGCGCGAAGTACTCATCGGTAGGCTGCAGGCGTGTGAAGGAATACCCAGCCGTTCCGGTAGGTTTCTGATTCTTATCAAGTACCTCGGGCCCATTCGCGCGCGGGAAAAGAACCTGCAATAGGGAACTCACAGCCGCGGAGGTGCCAGGTACAGCAACGTTCTTCAGGCCGTTCGCCATGCAGCCTGGGTCGCTCGGCGCGCAGGGCAAAAGAAAATTGCGCGCGTTATCGTCCGGAACAAAGGTTGCGCCCGTTACGCCTAGCCGCTCCTTAATCGCCTCGAAAGCCCCAAAGAAGAATGTCTTGTCGTGGCGAATCGGCCCGCCTAGCGTTCCCCCGAATTGATTGCGCTTAAAAGACGGAATGGGGTTTGTCGCTGGATCAAAATAATTCTTCGCGTCCAGCGCCGAATTGCGCAGATACTCAAACAAATTTCCATGGAGCTTGTTGGTTCCCGACCGCGTAATAGCGTTGATGATGCCGCCGGAGGACCTGCCAAACTCCGCGGAATAAGAATTCGTCAGAACCTGAAATTCCTGCACTGTCTCCACGCCCAGCAGCACGCCGCCCACGGACCCCGGCGTCTTGTTGTACACGTTGTTGATGTCCGAGCCGTCCAGAAGAAAGCTGTTCTGCTCCGGGCGCGCTCCATTGATCGTGATTTTCTTTCCACGCCCGCCCACAGCGTCGCTCCCGGCTGCGACCGCGGCGTTTACGCCCGGCTGCAAAAGCGCCAGCTCCTGAAACGAACGCCCATTGAGCGGAAGATCATTCATCTCCATGCGGTTCACCGTTCCGCTTAACGCAGCGGAACCTAGGTCGATCGGCGGAGCGTCCTCCGCTGTGACGTTCACCCGTTCAACGCTGCCTGCGATTTCCAGTTTGACGTCCAGCACCGCGTCTTGCCCGATCGTCAGCTTAACGCCCTTCAGCACGGCGACTTGAAAGCCGGCCGCCCTCACGCGCAGCTCGTATTCTCCGGGAGGCAGCAGAGGTTCGCGATAGCGCCCTTTGTCATCCGTTGTAAGAGCTCGCACCGCACCCTGTTCGACGTTGCGGATTTCGATCGCCGCGCCGGGAACAAAACCCCCGGACGGGTCGTAAACTGTGCCTTGTAAGCTGGCCCCTACCGTTTGTGCCGAACACGTGGTGGTATTGATAACCAATGAGAGAAATAGCAGTCCCCGGGCAGCTCGCATAGCACACTCCTTTCACACAAAACTAGCAGTCTATTTTCGGTACAATACGCCCAAAATCGTCCCAACGGCCATACCAATGAATTCCCGCCAGGTCTGCTGGCGAAAAGCAGAGGTGGCAAACGCATCCGACTTCGGAGAAATAGGCAATAGGCAACAGCCCTCCCTGCAACTCAACATCCTCAAACCGAGAGGCTCCACCATCCCCAGCGTAAATCCTCAGGTATCGCATGCAGTCAGCTCTGATCGCAAATGCTCGTCGCAGGAAGCACGCATGTCCATGGGTGAGACCTGCGTCCCGCATAACGCCTGTTCATAAGCTATCTCAACACCCTTTTACCTTAAGCTGTTAAAGACTCCAAGAGAGGTTTTGAATAGTTCTAGACTGGCCTGAACAAAACCGGGCGCAAGTTCTCTCACGAGCGGCTGCAATCGTAGGTCATCTCAACTTATTTTTCGAGGTGCCAGCGTCAATGAATCGTTGGTGTGAGAGGCGAGGAGAAGGTACTGGGCGGATTTTATGCAACCCTTCCCTTACCGGATTATGGAAGGATTGCACGTGATCCGCAAAATTGGATCGGGTCTAGCTTTTATTGAGCTGTCGATTCTTTAGTGCGTAGGGTTGCCCGAACAGTTGCGACAGTTCTCGCGAAGCATGCGGTCTAACGCCAGTCGATCCAGATAGCGCCCCTCGAGAATCACAGCTGCGATGCGTTTCGTATTGTGTATCTCTTGCAACGGATTAGCTTTCAAAAGGACAAGGTTAGCGGTTTTTCCGGCATCGATGGTTCCCAACGAGTCGGAGCGCCCCAAGAAGCTCGCGGGATTCAAAGTGGCTGCCCGAAGAGCCTCCGACGGTGTAAAGCCAGCGTCGACAAGCAGAGCTAATTCATCATGCAGGCTGGTGCCGCGTAGATCCCCCTTCTCTTCGAGAACACTGCTCGAGTCCGTGCCTGCGAGAATCGAGACGTGGTTCTGCCGGATTGACCGAACCAGTTCACGAAATTCCGAAAAGATCGCACTCCACTGCGTCGGCGCCCAGTAACGGAAACTCTGAATGGTGGGGTCGAGCCAAGTACCATTCTGGGCAAACCGATCAAGCAGCTCGTCAAGTGATTGCGGGTCACAGCCAGAAGGTAGATGCCGCGGAGCGCCTCCGGCTACGGATTCAAAGAGCACGTGGCAGGATTTCGGAACGAACTCAAAGTGCTCGATGCTTTTCTGGCCCAGATCCGACGCCTCAGCTGGTGTCATCGAAGCTGGCACGTGGCCCACGAACGAGATGCCCCTCTCTTTGCTGGCAGCAGCGATTGCAAGATAGCTCTCTCGCGCCAGGCCATCGTGTACCTTGATGAAATCAACGAATGGAAGCGCATGGAAACCTTTTCCTGGCGAGTCTTCGTGGCGACTTGGCTGCGGTGGCTGGTTACTATTGGCTGAGGAACACGCCTGCTCTGCATTAGGATTTCTTGTCCCTATTCCGCCGCATCGTGGGCGGTCGGTCGGCAACTCTTCCCCTATCGGATTGTGGAAGAATTGCTCGTGATCTGACAGCAATCATTAAGCGCCTCGCAACTGATCGTTACCTTGCGCGACGGGTGGGCACCCCAACGCAGACGGTCGATGCCCAGGCGTGACGACCAACTCGACGAATCGAGACGCGGCTTTACCTGCGGCTACTCCAGTGGATCGTCGGCTAAGCGGAAGTAATTGCGCGACCAGGTCTGCCGGGATTACTTACGGATTGCCCGTGATCCGGGCACAATCGAAAAACTCGTTCGGTGCATGGAACGATACACGCAGCCTGTTGAGCTAAGCGCTCGTGCTCCGCATCGGGGCTGCCCAGCGCGTAACGAGAACTGGGACTGCTCGCTGTCATGCTAGAACCCACGGCAAACCATGAACACGAAGGCGGACGATCATTGCACCAAAGAATGTCTCTCTGTTAGCTTCGGAAGTGGTGTCGAGAGGTGAATGGCTCGTGACACGCGCTAATAGAACTGCTCGCCAATCGTTCGAGTTTCTGGCGCATGCCGTTCTCGTTGCTCCGCTCGCGCTTTTGCTTCTTGGCGTGCGAGTTACAAACGCCCAGCGCGTGCATGGCGAACTGCGTATAGAGGTGCGTGATCCGCAGGGAGCGGCGCTGGCCCCCAAGGCCGAACTAGTGAGCGACGCCAATCAATTCCGCCGGATAATTCATTTCGGGCTGGACGGACGCTGCGTCATGCAGGACATTCCTTTCGGTATTTACCGGCTGAGCTTGAAAGCTGAGGGATTTGCTCCGTGGTCCGAGTTGGTCGAAGTGCGCTCCGAAGTGCCTGTCCGTATCTCCGTAACGCTGGGGCTTGCGCCCGTGGCGACACAGGTACAAGTCAGCGACTCGGCAACTCTGGTTGATCCGTCTCGGGCGGGAACAGTTTATTCCATCGGGCGGCAGACACTTGGCGAAAGCCTCTCGACTCAGCCTGGGCGAGACCTTTGCGATTTAGTGGACAGCCTCCCAGGTTGGTTGTACGAAGCGAATGGTGTTTTACACGCGCGCGGCTCGGAATATGACGTGCAGTACGTGGTCGACGGGCTGCCGATCACCGAAAACCGCTCACCAGCCTTTGCGCCGTCGCTCGACGCGGATGGTGTGGATTCGATGCGTATCCGGACAGCAAATTATCCCGCAGAGTACGGTCGCAAGCTTGGCGGGATTGTGGAAGTCGTGACGGAGAAGAACGTACCTTTCGGGCTGCACGGGCAATTCGATGCGAGCGGTGGCAGTTTTGGAACCGTGAACGGCTCTACTGGAGTTTCCTATGCACGCTTGAAAGACCGTTTTTCGATCAGCGGTGACGGGTTTCACACCGACCGTTTCCTGGACCCACCAGTATTGGCCAACTACACGAATCACGCGAATGCTGGAGGGTTCTTCGCTTCGTATGAACATGACTTTTCAGATCGTGATCGTTTGCGCGTGACGGTTACGCGAAACGCGGTTCGTTTTCTCGCGCCGAATTATCTGGTTCAACAGAAGGTTGGGCAACGGCAAGACGTTTCGAACACTGAGACAAGCGGACAGGTCTATTTTCAGCACATTGTTTCGCCTGACCTGTTGTTGAGCTTCTCAGGGAGTGTCCGAGATGCCGCTGCAACGCTTTCCTCCAATCAGCTAGCCACGCCCGTCATCGTTTTCCAAGATCGTGGATACCGTGAGGGTTATGCCCGTGGAGACCTCTCCGGGCACCGCGGTCATCACGACTGGAAAGTGGGCGTCGACAGCGTATTCAATCCGGTTCGTGAAAAGTTGCAGTACATCATCACTGACCCCACACAATTCGACCCTCAAACTCAGCGGCAATTTCAGTTTTCCGATCATCGCTGGGATGTCGAGCCGTCTGCTTATGCTCAGGATCAGATACGTCTAGGCAACTGGAGCGTCAGTGCAGGACTACGCTCTGACCAGTATGGTTTTGTCGTTCATGAGTCGGCGTGGAGTCCGCGGCTTGGTGTTTCTCGTTATTTTCCGTCGCTGAGCTTCTTGATTCACGCGTCCTACGACCGCGTGTTTCAGACTCCCGCCGTGGAGAATCTTCTCCTCGCCAGTTCACCGCAACTCGATTCGGCAAATTCTATCGTGGTGCGGTTACCGCTGCAGCCGGCGCGGGCGAACTACTATGAAGTGGGCTTCACTAAGGGTGTGTTCGGGAAGCTTCGGATTGATGCCAACGTGTTCCGTCGCGCTTTTCGCAACTATTCCGATGACGATGTGCTGTTGGATACGGGCGTCAGTTTTCCAATCGCTTTTGCAGAGGCACGCATCGTGGGCGAAGAGGTGCGGGTCGAGATTCCTCACTGGGGCCGCTTCTCGGGTTACGTCAGCTACGCGAACCAGGTGGGAATCGGGCAGGGACCGATTGTTGGAGGGCTGTTTCTCGGAAGCGATGCGGTGCGTGGTATCGCGGATACCAACCGCTTTCCTGTTACTCAGGATCAGCGTAATACGGCGAGGGCTCGTGCGCGTTTTCAGGCTGCCCACCGCCTGTGGTTCGCGATAGGTGGCCAGTACGGCAGCGGATTGCCCGCAGATACGGGTGCCGACCCAAATTTCTTGTTAGCGCAATATGGCCCCGCGATTCTTGATCAAGTGAATTTGGCCCGAGGACGGGTGAAACCCAACTATGCTCTGGATGTGGCGGCGGGTGTAGAGGTCTATCGTAAGGAACAGCGGAGCGCGACCCTGCAAATTCAGGCGGCTAATCTGACTGATCGCGTGAACGTGATCAACTTTGCGAGTCTGTTTTCCGGGACGGCAGTTGCGCCGCCACGCAGCATGTCGACGCGGCTGAAGGTAACCTTCTAGCGAATTGTCGGCGGTTCCGGTCTTGCCGCCTTCCCGTTCTTGCATCTCACGCGGCATTTTTGATTCGAGCGACCGCACGATAACTCCCGTATTGTCGGCTCGGAAACCGGAAACGGGGTCGAGACCTCGGACGGGACTTCGGTCAGGCGTCCCATACCGTTTTCCCGATAAGAGGTCTACCGGCGCACGCCAGGGCGCTTGCAGATTGCTCCTCCTGCAAACACCACCTAACCACATCGATCCGCTCATCTGCGGGAAGACTGTATTGGACACTTGAGTAACCAATTTTTCAGCTTCCTATCCCTTGACTCACTGCCATTACCGAAGCATAATCCGCTGCCAGTTTAAGAGAGCCAGCCGCTCTTGACACTTTTCTCAGAAAAGAGTCGTGTGCTCCGCTGACCTAATCGGCCATCCCAAGGGAACCCACGTCCGTCGCTGCCCACTTCCGCGAAGCCACTCGGCTCCAGGGAGGAATTGAATCATGGTGCAGAACAAATGTAGAATTTCGGCTTTTTTCTTGTCCCCTCTGTCTATCTTGAGTCTTGCGACCCTGTCCTCCTTTCCAGCTTCGGCGCAGGATCTGCTGCTTACCAATCCGCAAGTCAACCTGGCCACGCATTTTGACGTTTCACCGCCGGTGAGCGAGTTGGCGCGCACGGCCCCGCTTCCGCAGGGTCCTCGACTGATCCACCGGGTGCTACCGCCCAAATCGAGAAATGTGGCTGCGGTCGCGGCGGTTGATGGCGCGATCCAGACTGCGCCCGCGCCGCTGGTCAGCGCTGGCGTTGGCGTGAATGTTCAGGGAGTGAGCATGACGGGATCCGTCCTCAACTGCTCGAACCAGTTGGGTTTCCTCGTTGCCCCTCCGGATGACAACCTGGCGGTGGGTGACACACAGGTCGTGCAATGGGTGAACCTCTGTTTCGCCGTGTTTGATAAAGCGACAGGTGCAGTCATCGCCGGACCTATTGCGGGCAACCAATTCTGGGCTGGCTTTGGCGGTCGCTGCCAGAGCGAAAACGACGGCGACATCATCGTCCAGTGGGACAAACTCGCGCACCGCTGGCTGATGTCGCAGAACGTGTTCTCGTCTCCCTACCTGACCTGCGTCGCCGTCTCGACATCGCCCGATGCCACCGGCAGCTACTTCCGCTATTCATTCCCGCAGAACAACGGCTTCCCCGACTACCCGAAATGGGGCGTGTGGAGCGATGCCTACTATCAGCACAACAACGCTTTCGGCGGGCCTAACGGCTTTGGCTCCGAGCCGTGCGCTTATGATCGCACCCGCATGCTCAAGGGCCTTCCGAATGCGGCACAGATCTGTTTCTTCGCGCCTACCATCTTTGATGACAGCATGCTGCCCGCCGACATTGATTCGGCGTCGACGCCTCCGCCTACCGGACAACCCGAATTGTTCTTGGGCAGCATCGACAACACGCCCCCCACCAGTAACGTCGTTTACGCCTACCTGTTTCACGTGGACTTCAGCCATCCCAGCCGATCGACCTTCACCGGCTTTGGCGGAACACTGCCGATCAGTGTCCCCATTTTCACTTTGTCCTGTGGAGGTTCTGGCTTCGGCAATTGCGTGCCACAAAAGGCGAATGCCTCTCTATTGGAATCGTTGGGCGACCGGCTCATGTACCGCTTGGCTTACCGCAACTTCGGCGATCACCAGACGTGGCTAGTGAGCCACGACGTGACTACCGCCTCCGGCCAGGTGGGCGAGAGATGGTATGAATTCCGCGCGCCGGAAACCTCGTCCGTCCCCACCGTGTATCAGTCGGGGACTTTCGCCGGTCCTCCAGGCGATACGAATTTTCGCTGGATGGGCTCTATTGCTATGGACAAGATGGGCGACATTGCCCTCGGCTACAGCTTCTCCAGCCGATTGATCTTCCCGTCCATCAACTATACGGGGCAAACAGTGGGCGACCCCTTGGGCACTATGGAGTCGGAGGCCACCATCATCAATGGCACTGGCTCGCAGAAAGATACCGGAAGCCGCTGGGGCGATTACACCAGTATGGCGCTTGACGCCGCCGACGACTGCACGTTCTGGTACACGAACGAGTTCTACACGGTGACGGCTGGATTCGCCTGGAGCACGCAACTGGCTTCGATCAAATTCCCGAACTGCCACTAGTTGCCTGGGGCAGAGCAGCCGAATTCGACTGCAACTCGTATTTTGCCGTTTACTGGTGCCCAACGGATCCGGTTCCTTCCTGACCTTACCGGAGTAGGTAAGAGTAGCCCGTCAACCGACCGAAACCACGTCGGAGGTGCCGGGGGAGTGGCGGCTGCACACCGGCGAAAATCCTTGTTAGCCCCAAAGCCTTGCAGGCCATACAATCACTCAAAGCCGGGAGGATGAGACACACCTTGTTCCAGGACCTTCAATATACCTTTCGCATGCTTCGCAAGAACATGACGCTGACCTTGGTAATCGTTGTGTCTCTAGCTATCGGAATCGGAGCAAATTCGGCCATTTTCAGCGTAGTCGACGCACTGCTATTGCGTCCGCTGCCTTATCCCCATGCGGACCGCCTGGCCGCTGTGTGGTTGCATTCACCCGCTATCGGCATCCTGCGCGACTGGCCGTCGCCGGGCGAGTACATCGATGTCCAGAACGAGAACCATTCCTTCGAGGTTATGGCACTGGCTCAGAGCCGGAACTTTGTGTTGACGGGCCGCGACCAGCCGGTGCGCATCGGTGGAATGCGCACGCAGTCCAGCCTGTTGGAGATGCTCGGCGCAAAACCTAGACTTGGTCGTTTGTTATTGCCGGAGGACGATAGACCTGGCAAAGCGGATGTGGCGATTCTCAGTGATCGAGTGTGGAAACGACTCTTCAACGCGGACCTAGCGATCATCGGCAAGACCATCGTGCTTAACGGCAACCCGTTCGCGGTAGCGGGCGTGCTGCAACCGGGCTTCAGGCTCGATGCCGAAGTGATGCCATCGGAGTTCCCCATGGACAAAATGGACATCTTTGCCCCGTTGCCTCTGGGAGCCGACGCTGTGAAAAAAAGAGGCGATGAAAACTACAACATTATCGTGCGGCTGAAGCCCGGCGTCTCGGTGCAGAAGGCACAGGCGGATATTGACGTGATCGCCAGCCGTATCCGTGAGAAAGACAAGCGTGACGCCAGTTTCGGCATGCAGGTAATAGGGCTGCAGGAACAGGTGGTCGGTGACGTACGCCGGGCGCTGCTTGTGTTGTTGGGATCGGTGGGCTTGGTGCTGTTGATTGCGTGCGTCAACGTTGCAAACCTTCTGCTCACGCGCGCAGCGGGACGTGAAAAAGAAGTGGCCATCCGGACGGCGCTGGGAGCGGCCTGGCAGCGCTTAGCACGTCAGCTACTCACGGAAAGTATGTTTTTAGGGCTCCTCGGGGGTGCGGCCGGGCTACTCGTCGCACAACTGAGTCTCTACGTGGTCCGCACGATGAATCCGGGCAACATTCCGCGCCTGGAGGACATTGCGATCAACGCCACGGTTCTAGCTTTCACGCTTGTGGTTTCGCTGGTTACCGGCGGTCTGTTTGGCATGGCCCCGGTGTGGCGCGCCATCAAGGTGGATCTCAACACCTCTCTAAAGGCAGGAGGACGCAGCGGCCAAAGCGACGGTGGTTTGCATTTAAGAAGGCACAGTTTGCGGGGGTTGCTGGTCGTTTCGGAAGTAGCGCTTTCCTTGATGCTCTTGATCGGAGCCGGGCTCTTGATTCGCAGCTTCATACGGTTGCAGAGCGTGCCGCCTGGATTCACGACCGATCATGTTTTGACGATGGAGGTGGCCGCAGCGGGCCGGAAGTATCAGAACGATAAAAACGATGCGCCAACCATCAATTTCTACAAGGAAATCGAGAACCGCGTCGCGCACCTCCCGGGCGTGGTGACGGAAGGCGTGGTTTCGGCACTGCCGCTCACGGGTGAGGTAGGCTGGGGAGGGATCGATGTGGAGGGGTACACGCCACCCCCTGGGCAAGAGTTACAAACGGACATGCGCATCGCGGGCACGAACTATTTTCGGACGATGGAGATTCCACTTAAGAAGGGACGATTTTTCACCGAGGATGACACGCAGGATAAGCCGCCAGTCGCGATCATCGACGAAAAATTCGCGCAACGCTTCTGGCCAGACAGCAATCCCATTGGAAAACATGTGTGGTTCGATCCTAAAAAGCCAATCGCGATTGTGGGTGTGGTTGGCGCGGTCAAACAATACGGCTTAGAGATAGATGGCAAGATCGCAACCTATTTTCCGCAAAACCAGCGGCCCGATCCCAAAATGTTTCTGGCGGTCCGCACATCATCCGACTCCGCACGACTCTCCTCAGCAGTCGTAAGTGAAATCCACGCGGTCGATCCGGATGTGGTGATCTATGGAATTCGGACCATGCAGGAGCGTCTGTACGATTCGCTGGCCCGCCAGCGCTTTTCAAGCTCCATGCTTGGGGCGTTTGCGGTGTTCGCTTTGCTGCTGGGGGCCGTAGGTTTGTACGGTGTGATGTCGCACCTGGTAATGCAGGGCACTCACGATATCGGTGTGCTCGTTGCATTAGGCGCGAGGCCAGGCAACATCATCGGACTTGTATTGCGGAAAGGGATTGAACTGGCGGGCGCTGGAATAGTAGTGGGACTTGCCGGTGCTGCGGCGCTGACGCGCGTGATGGCCAGCCTACTTTTTGGCGTAAGCACAACCGACCTGGCCACTTTTGCTGCGGTGCCGGTGTTGTTAGCGGTGGTGGCGTTCGCAGCTACCGTGATTCCCGCATGGCGCGCCACAGCAGTCGATCCGATGGTAGTGCTGCGAGAAGAATAGCGGCGAGCGTCGCAATTCACTCATTTCGTTGTATTTCAGCCCCTGCGTTTCCAACCTAAATTGCCGAGTCTCTCAGCGGACCCTCAACGTTCGCTGGGGACCTATTCCGATTCGTTGTAGGAACTCTCCATATACACACGTCTAACATCCTCGGGGCTCACAAGTCCGGGGAATTTTGAGCAAGTTGCCGGCCACCCTTACCTTACCGGATTAGGTAAGAGTACCCCGTCATCCGATAAAGATGGGGGTAAGGGCTGTACAACGTTACGGGAGTTACATCTTCTGCGCTAAGTAGTAGTGGTTTTCGCCTTCATCACGGTGGGTTCCAACCAACAACATGCCTTCGGCCTCCAGCGCTTTTCGGTATTCCTCGTAGCCCAGGGAGAATTGACATCGCCCAGTCATGACATCGGGCCAAGAACCGCTTTCATTCGGAGCCGTGAACAGCAATCTGCCACCGCTTTGCAACACGCCGGCAACTTTCTTGATCAATCCAAGTTGGACTTCTGGGTCGAGCAAAAAGAAGAGCCCCCAGGCGACCACGCCATCAAAAGTTCGCGCGAAAAAGTCCGAATCTTCGACAGCGGCACACTCCACGGGAACGCTTGGAAAACGGGCTCGGAACGCTGCCACGATCGTGGGTGAGGCGTCCACGCCATACACCTTGAACCCACGCTCGATCAAAGCTTGCGAAATTGGTACGCCGGTTCCGCATCCCAGGTCGAGAACGGTTGCGCCACTAGGCAACGTCTGGGACCAGTCAGCCACAACTGATGCTCCGACACCTGAACTGTTCCTACCGCGCCCGGCTATGAACTCTGCTGCGACGTCTTCGTAGCCATTCGACTTGTAAGGGTTTGCCACGCCATGGCAGTTTAGCACTCGAAAAGCTGCGGCGTTTTGATGATGGCTCTGAGTGGGTTGTCGGCAACCCTTCCACTGAAGGCATAACGGAAGGCTTGCCCGTGATTCGGGAACTCTTGGGTAGTGTCGATAACAAGGACAGAAACCTGTCCTCCTGTCGCTCTTCGCTCAGAAATTGGTGTCGAAGCGCAACGGAGGTACAGCTGAATCGTAAGTTCCCACTCCTGAATTGAAAACATACAGCACCTATCAGGAATAATTTTCCGGATTCGGACCGATGTATCGCGCTCGTGGCCTGATGAGTTGATCATCTGCGTACTGCTCAGTGGCGTGGGCGATCCAGCCGACGGTACGTCCCAAGGCAAAGATCGCGATGGGCGCTTCGGACGACAAGCTGAGTGCACGCGCGAACACAGCCAAGCCAAAATCCAAATTTGGATAGTCGCCAGTGAGCGCGTGCGACGCCTGAATTAGCCGTTTCGCCAATTCGACTTCCCTCGGTCGGCCATAGGTTTTGGCAAGGCTAATTAGCTTCTGACCTCGCGGATCGCCGTCTGGATAGAGCTGGTGGCCGAAGCCTGGGACATGACCAGAGGATCGGAGCCGAGTACCAACAAGCCGGCGGCAGTCGGCCATTTCCTTGGCGACACGAAAGAGCATTTCGACCTCCTCTGAGATGCCTCCGTGGCGGCGACCGCGAAAGGCCGCGAGAGCGCCCAGAACTACTTCATAAGGAGTGGCTCGCGCTGAGGCTACGCATCGAGCCGTGAACGCTGAAACATTGAGTTCGTGATCGGCACAAAGGATCAGCGCGGCGCGCAGAGCGGGCGCAACTGATCGTCGGTTCGGAGTCCAAGCGCGGACAAGCGCCTGTTCCAGTGGAGGCGCTGCCGGGAAACCGACCACGGCCGAAAAGAGCAATCGGAGAATGCGCGCTCCGGTCTTGGCAACTGCTGCCGGACGAAGATCGTGTGCCGACAGGTCTGAACTAGCTGCGAGCGGCAGAATCAACTGGCACCGCTCGACGGGTCCGAGGCGACGAATCGATTTGAATAGACTTGCAGCTATGGACGGTGGCGTCGCGTCATCATCAGCGAACAGAGCAAGGGACCGCTTCGCGTCCCCAGTCCAAAGGAGTGAGGCGACTTGCTCCAGCGTCGAATGATCAGCGAGCTCGATCACATCCAAACCGCGGTAGAAGAGCCGACCACCGTCAATGAGAGTTAGCGCCGACTGAAGCACCGGGCCTCCCCAATGCAGACCTTTTTCGGCGGCTTTCGTCGGATTGCTACGAAACTCCTTCCGCTCCACCAGCCGGAGTACGTCATCCCGCAGATAACGCCTGACTCGGGACTTGCCTGTGACCCGTTCTGAGTGCAGCATGCCCCGGCTCACGTGGGAGTGGGCGAGCTGATAACTTCCGGGTTGCTCGTAACCGCGCGGCAAGCGGCTGCCACGTTACACCATCCTGTCGGGTGCAGACGAGTCGGAGGTATAATCGCTGACGTTCTCGAATTCAGGAAGGAAATTCCGAAAGTCCGGCTGAGAACGAAAGGATGCACATGTCGATTCAGACGCGCCTCATCGCCCTGTCTGTGATCAGTCGCGCGGCGGTCGGCACAGTTGGGCAGCATGCGAAAAAGAGAATTGAAAACGCCGAGCAGCTGCCGGTTCACAGCTACCCAGTCCCGGGCAAAGCATCAGTTCTGCTCACCGACGACGCGGCTTTCAAGGTCTTCGTAGCGGAACTCCAGAAAGACCTTGAGAATGATTTGCAGAACTATGACATCGAAGACAAGACGACGCTCAAGAAGTATTACGGTCCACTCATGCAAATCGCGATCCTGGAGCAACGCTACAACGACGCCTTGTCCTATCTGCAGAAGATGAACACGCTAGAAGATAAACCAGCCGCGAAGGCAATGGCGGGCATGCTGGATCACCCGCTGATCGACGCAAAAAAGGCCGGTGAGGGCCAGGCTCAGGTAGTCTTCGAAGCCGAATTCAAGGAGCGACTGCAAAAGCTCCCCTACGAAGTGGTGCAGAACGAAGTGAAAGAGATGAAAAGCGGCTTCGAGATCATTTCCTCGAATTTACTGGCGGGCTTGATCGAGCAGCAATATGACACGCTAGCACAAAAAACGGGAACCATCCCCAAGAACGCCGCCATCAAGATCCTCGACACGCGTTTCACAATCCGTGAAGTCCTGCCCTACAAGGATTTCGTAACCGCACAACTGCAGATGCTCATCGACGCTCACAAGATCGAAAAACGCGACATTTGGGCTGCACGCACGGTCGCGCTCTCTGATTCTGACAAGCTCGCACTGGTAGTAACCTGCATCTGGGACGTGGGCGTCGATCCCAGCGTTTTCCCGGGAAGGATGTGGGTCAATAAGAAGGAGATTCCCGACAACGGCAAAGACGACGACGGGAACGGGTACATCGACGACGTCTATGGAATTGGTTGGACTTGGCATGGGAAGAAGGACGTGGGACCGCTGCGCAAGCTCAATGTGACGCAAGCTGAAATTGCCACTGACAAGCAATATTTGAAGGGTTTAATCGATATGAGAGCAAATCTGGACACGACGGAGGCGCGGGAACTGAAGAAGAAACTTTCTCAACTGCCTAAGGACCAGGTGAAGCCATTCTTTGAGGGCGTTGCGTTGTATGGCAATTACGCGCACGGAACGCTCGTGGCAGGGATCGCAATAGCTGGTAACCCGGCGGCCAGGATTCTGGTGATACGAAACGATTTCCCCTACGAAATGATTCCGCCACCTCCCAACCAGGAGTGGGCGGAAGGCCAGGCTAGCATGCTCCGAGATTCCGTTCGATACATGCATGACAATGGCGTGCGCGTCGTGAACATGAGCTGGGGAATCTCGCCGCGGGAAATCGAAGAGGAGATGCAGGCCAGTGGGGCCGGAGGAACCGTGGAACAGCGTCATGCGACAGCGGCCAGATATTTCCAGATGTTCAAAGAGAGCTTCGTCAAAGCAATGCAAGAGGCTCCTAATATTCTGTTCGTAGCCGCAGCCGGCAACGCAAACAACGACGCGCGATTTGATGAATTTATCCCGTCTGCGATTGATCTGCCGAACACGATGACCGCCGGAGCGGTTGACAAGGCAGGCGATGAAGCGGCATTCACCAGTTTTGGCAAAGTGGACGTTTATGCCAACGGATACGAGGTGGATAGCGTGTTGCCAGGCGGCGATCACCTAAGCGCGAGTGGAACTAGCTTGGCGGCTCCGCAGGTTACAAATCTTGCGGCGAAGTTATTCGCGAAGTATCCGCAGCTCACCGCCGTGCAGGTCAAGAAGTTGATTGTTGACGGCTCAGATGAAAAAGAGATAACCGGACGCAGGATTCGACTGCTTAACGAACGCCAGTCATTTGAGCTCGCCAGTCAAACTGCTAGTGTGAAGTAGGGTCGAGGCCCCAACTCCGTCCGTGCGCAGCTAATTCGACGATTCCGGATGAGTGGTCGGCATTACCGGAAGTAATCCAGACGGGCAGCGGGCGATCAATACCGGGAAGGCGTGCGGCTGGCTGGCAAACGGGCCACAGCGCGTCACCCAGCACGCTACATATCGCGGTTCCTACAGCCAGAAACAGCGCTTACATTTCGGTGAACAACGCAAAAGTCGCCTCCTAGGCGCCTCCGGCGTGCGTAGTGGTGCCCGCTCCTGTGTGGCGCTTCAAGAACTGCAAGGTCTTCTGATTGAACTCCTCGACCTTCTCATAGATGGGCGCGTGCGCACACCCTTCAAAGATCAGCAGCTCGGAACTGGAGATACTACCCTTCAACTGATCCGCGAAACGCGTGGAGGTCAATTGGTCGGTGCGTCCGAACGTTAGTTGCGTTGGCGCCGTGATCCGGCCAAGCTGTGCCGCCACATCATGGGCGATGACGGCATTGGATTGCTCCATGAAAGCCGCGAGAGGCTGCACTGGGCGACTCCGAACAAAGCCTGCCAATGACTCGATGTACTCCGGCTTGGAAGCGTACAGCTCGGGTGTGAAGCACCAGGGAAAAATGCCGAGAATGACCATTTCAGGAACACTGTCCAACCCTTTTGCCATTACCTGAAAACCTTCGATTACAGTCCGCAGGAAATGGTCCGTCTTCGGCCAGGCGCTATGCAGTGACAGGGATCGAACCTTGTCGGGATGCTTAGCCGCCAGCCACATGCCTATCGCAGCGCCGAGGGATAGGCCCGATATATGGGCCTTCCGAATCCCTGCGGCCTGCATGAAAGCGGCAACGTCGTCCGCCAGAAGCTCGGTGGAATAGACGCCTTCGAGTTTATCCGTTTCACCTGTCCCTCGAAGATCGAGCGAGATGCAGGTAAGGTGCTTGGCGTACTCTGCCACCTGGAAGGCGTAGCAGGCGTGATCGGCGGCCAGGTAAGGAATGAGAATGAGTGGCTCTCCAGTTCCTTGCTGGTCGTAGTTCATTGTGATGTTATTGGCTTTGACCTTAGGCATGCGAGTACTCCGTTTCGCCAACATTAGCGGAAGAAATTCGACGTATCAACTTTTTTCGCAGTTGTACCCGATAAGTCGGCATCTCTCCAGCAAATTGATCGGTCACTGCTGGCGCGTCTTCCAACAGACGAATCGATAACTTCCGTCAACCGCCAAGAACGACGGATCACACAGGCTATGGGCTCGATGAGTGACTTGGTGATTTCGCCTGGCCAATATTTGCGTGCACGACTCTCACTCACGATGGCAACAGGAGAGGAGGTTGCCGTGTCCTGTCCACCAAAGGTGCGGCGGGGAAGAGTAGAGTAGCCCGTTATCCGTCCTGAACGGACTGGCATATCGCTGAACGGTTAAGGGGAATCAGATTCCACAAAGAGCGCTGGCCAGTGATAACCGGAGGAGTTATGCTTTCGGCGACCAAAAATCCGCACGTGGCTGTTGGCAGGATCGGGGATCCTTGCAGCCTTATCGCGCTCGTCACTGCGTGACACCGTGTGAAAGATTGGCCTCGGCCAATGGTGCGCCGTCACTTTGTTAAAGGAGAAAATGGATATGTCCATAATGCCGGACCCAACCTTTTATCCCTCACCAGGCATGGCGATGAAGGCCGCACCGGAGCAATTCGCTTACGTGGCTCTGCTTAACGTCGGCAAGAACGGGAAGCGCGACGCCGTGGGCGTCATCGACCTTGAGCCGCGCTCCTCCACATATGGTCAGCTCCTCGGCCAGGTGGATTTTCCTGGCGGCGATAATGAGCTGCATCACTTCGGCTGGAACGCATGCAGCGCGTGCCTCTGCCCGCAAGCTCCCCATCCGCACATGGAGCGTCGTTACCTGATCGTTCCGGGCATCGGGTCGTCCCGGATTCACATCCTGGATACGAAAGCGGACCCCAAGCATCCCAAGATCGTGAAGGTGATTGAGACGGAAGAGTTCATTAAAAAGACGGGCTACACATCGCCGCACACTATTCATTGTGGCCCGGACGCCATCTATGGCAGCGCGCTCGGCTCGACCAGCGGCGATGGTCCCGGCGGAATCTTCCTGATGGATCCCAATACGTTCGAGCTCAAGGGCCCGTGGGAAAAGGACCACGGCCCGCAGAATCTTGCATACGATTTCTGGTGGCACCTCGGTCACGACACCCTGATCACCTCCGAATGGGGCACCCCGAATATGGTGAAGGACGGTCTCAACGCGGAGTTGCTGCTTGGCGGAAAATACGGCCACAAACTGCACATCTGGAATTTGGATAAGCGCCACCACTTGCAAGAAATTGATCTAGGTGCGGAACAACAGATGGTGCTGGAGCTTCGGCCTTCCCATGATCCCATGAAAACGTTCGGATTCGTCGGTGTTGTCATCTCGCTGAAAGACCTTTCGTCGTCCATCTGGATGTGGCACCGCGAGAACGGTGCTAAGAACAGCAAGTGGGCAGTCCGCAAGGTAATTGAAATTCCCGCGGAACCGGCCGATCCGGAGAAACTGCCACCCCTCCTGAAGGGCTTCAAGGCGGTGCCCCCGTTAGTATCCGACATCAATCTCTCCCTCGACGACCGCTTCCTCTATGTTTCCTGCTGGGGGACAGGCGAGTTCATCCAATACGATGTCTCCGATCCCGCCAACCCGAAGAAAACCGGTTCGATCCACCTCGGTGGGATCGTTCGCCGCGCCGCCCACCCGAAGAAGCTTAGCGTGGCTCTCAACGGCGGCCCGCAGATGGTCGAGATCAGCCGCGACGGCAAGCGCGGCTACTTTACCAATTCTCTCTACTCTCCATGGGACGAGCAGTTTTATCCCGATGGCGTTAAGAGCTGGATGGCGAAAGTCGATTGGGATCCAAAGGGCGGGGTGAAGCTCGATGAAAAGTTCTTTGTCGAGTTCGACGGGTTGCGCGCACATCAGGTGCGGCTACAAGGGGGCGACGCGTCGTCGGACTCCTATTGTTACTCGGATCCACAATGACACATGCCGGGCTGACTTCGACAATGTTGTGGCTGATGCTGCTCCTCGGCGCCTACCACGGACTCAACCCCGGGATGGGGTGGCTTTTCGCGGTGGCGCTCGGGATGCAGGAGCAAAAGGGGAGCGCCGTAGCAAGATCGCTCATTCCCATTGTAGTTGGCCACGCGTTTGCCATCGGCAGTGTGGTGTTGACTTCTGTGTTCCTCGGCATGACGCTGCCGCTCATGGCCATCCGCTACTTAGTCGCTGCGCTCTTGGTCGGCCTGGGAATTTATCGCTTGGTGCGACATCGGCACCCGAGGTGGATCCGCATGCAGGTAGGGTTCCGAGACTTGACCGTCTGGTCGTTTCTGATGGCCTCTGCACACGGCGCCGGTTTGATGGTGGTGCCCATGCTACTGCACAGCAACACTGTCGAAGCACAGAGCCGAATTGCAGGCCACAATCACATTTCTCAAACCGTCACTCCACTCGCCGGAATGCTCGCTACTGGCGTCCATACGCTTGCCTACCTAGTGGTCACAGGGCTGCTCGCGTGGGTGGTGTATCGAAAGCTCGGCCTCGCACTTTTGCGCAAGACATGGCTCAACTTCGAGCTCGTCTGGGTAGCCGCGCTCGTTGCTACAGGTCTTGTTACTCTCCTGATATAGCGTCTCGCTACCTCTTCTCCTGATCTGTCACCGTCCTGAGTTCACCGGCAACGAATAAGGCCTTCATGTGGCAACCGGAAGTTCGCCGTTGGTTAGCCCCCGCTGACGGGACATTTCCGGGCGGTTTGTCGGCAACCCTTACCTAATCGCGTTACGTTAGAGTTGCCCATCAACCGTCCATCATAGCTTTGAACCGCGACCAGATCGGCGGCTTGCTGACAGAGTGCGTGAGGATTTCCACGATCTTTCTTGTTTTGTTCAATGGGTTTTCAATTCGACAGAGTAAATTTCCTGAACGCTCAGGTCGCGTAGAGCAAGTACGGAATCGTCGGGTGCAAGGCCGGTCCAGGGGCCCAGGCCTGTGAAAGCGAGGCGCTCCGAGTTGAGATTGACGACGGGATCCCTTCTTCCATCGCTGACACGGATGCGCTCGATCGTCATGGTTTGAACATCAACCGCATAGACGCAGGCATCCTTGCCGGGCCATTCCGGGTTTCCGAGCATCCCTTGGGCAAGCTGGCGCCACTGGCTGGTTTCAAAGTCGTATAGCATCAGCTTGGTGGAATCCGCATTCAGGGCCACGAGGTAACGGCCAGACGGGGACCAGCGAGGTGAAAACAGTCCTTGAGAGCCGAGAACGGGAGTTACTTGCATGGAGCTCAAGTCCACAATGTACAAGAACGCCTGCTCACTGGCGCCGAGAAGCCAAGGTAGCCGGCCAAAGGCTATCTTCTTGCCGTCGGGAGACCATGTTGGATCCCCTTCATTGGCATCGTCGAAAATCAGTTGCGTTGGGGTGCCGCCCTTTGCGGGCAACAAGTAAAGCTTCCACGGGTGATGGGGAGAAGTCCCAAAGAAGACGATGTTCGTGCCATCGGGGGACCAACGTGGCCGGAAGGCACGCACCCCTCCCGAGGTAAGTTGCATGCGCTGACTTCCGTCAACTCGCGAACGCCAGAGACTCCCTTCCGGATACTGCGTGTAGGCAACCCACTGACCATCTCTTGTGAAGTATAGAGCGTCGGTCGAAATCCCCGATAGAAAGGGAACGAAGCGTTTGAGTCCAAGGTCGTAGCGGATGGGCTCTGTTCGAGGTTGCGAACCAATAAAAAAAAGTTTCTTGCCATCCGTGCTTGGAGAAGGCGCTGAGCCCAAAATTGGACCAGGAGTCAACCCCACCAGACCGGTCTTGCTGAAAGACAGAGTGCGCTCGGGGATAGCGTAGATTTTGCTTCTGTCCAGGTAAGAATTCTGAAACACGAAGTACTTTCCATCGGGCATCCAGGAGCCGCAACACTTGTCTCCGGGTAGACTCCAATTCCCTGAAACCTCGCGAAGATGCTTTCCGTCCAAGGAGATTTCCCAGATGGAGTTGTCTTGAGTTTTTGGTTGAGTGACGGTGAAGCGCAGGTAGGATCCGTCAGGAGACCAGCGGGGCCAGGATATAGCTCCCCGTCCACTCAGCAAGAGCTTCGCAGAGCTTCCATCTTGTCTGGCAAGAAACAAGCTGTCGCCCGCCGCATACGACAGACGCAATCCATTCGGAGACCAGGAAGCGTCGTGAGCCTGGAAATCCCCCAAACGTTGCATCGAGCTGCCGAGCGTTGGCAGGCTGTAAAAGGGAGCTTCCACCGCTGTCGGTCGCGCCATATCTCCCACCAGGAGGTGCGTTCTGTCTGGAGAAATGCCTGCAAGTCGCACATTCAGCAAAGGGTTGGGAACGGGTCTAATGTCTCCTCCCGCCGCGGATACCTGAACCAACCCAGAGATACCGGCTCCCCCGGTGGGTTCCACGAAATAAAGGCGCACACCATCGGTAATAATCGGCGAAGGGATTCCGGGAGAAATATTACCGCTCTTATCGCGGCCGTCGTTCGTGAGCCGCGCGTATTGTCCGACTTCTAGGGTCGGGATTTGCTGGCTTATCCATAGCAATGCAAATGCACTCGATCCCAGCGCCACACCAGCAACCGCTAACAGCGATGCTGCCCGTCTGGTGCGTTTTGCGGGCAGCGGGCCCGGAACGGCGAGTGTGTAACCATTTCTCCCGTGGAGGGTGACCGGCAGGATGAAACGATAGCCGCGTCGGGGAATCGTCTCGATGAAGCGGGGGCTCTCCACCGAATCGCCCAGAACTTCGCGCACGCGATTGACCGCTTTCTTCAGCGCCAAGTCATAATCCACAAACTTGTTTTCCGGCCAGATGCGCTGACGCAGTTCATCGCGCGTTACGATTTCGCCCGGACGTTCGAGCAGGGCTTGCAAGAGTTGGAAGGGTTGGCCAGCGAGTTTTTGGCGGATTCCGGCTTTGCGCACTTCGCCCGTGTCCAGGTCTACTTCGAAGACGCCGAACCGCACTGCGTGAGGCGGGCTGGGGCTAGTGCCAATGGCCAACTCCGAACACTTGGGCGAAGTTTAGCACAAGTTACACAGGGAGGGATAAAAGCGTCCCGAGGAACCTGTGCTCATTAGGCCCGCCGAATCAGCGACTTCCCACGGAACCTACAAACCACCGAGAGGGTTCTTGAATGCTCCCGCAGCATCGTTCATTCTGCGCGCCATCAGCCTATGAATTCCGTGAGCCAGCCTTCGCAGGTTCGCTCAGTGAAAAGGAGCCCAACATGACGTTCGGCAGAATCGCTCGCATCGCCGTCTTAGCTTCACTTGTGATCTTCCTCTCCGTGTTTCTCGCCAGCAGCGGCAGCCGCCCTCCGGTAGAGGCGCGACCGCAGCTTAGCGGTGACGGCAACAATTGCATTCACGTTGGCGGTAGCATCATTACGAATTTCGGGGCGGTAGATCCCAACACGACTTTAGGCCCAGCCACGGGCGACTTGCGCGGCGCCGTGGCGGCGACCCTGTTAACTGCGCCGCAGCCCGGACCGAATGGAACGGTGTTGTTCAACGTGCAGCATCATTGGGTCACGGAGTCCGGCGACAACATCTACTTCGATCACGCCGTGGCGACGACGATCCCCGTTTCGCAAACGCGGTTCGCCTTCGTCAGCTACCCCACGCACATTGTCGGAGGAACAGGCCGGTTTGCTGGAGCAACGGGAGATCTTACCAACGTCGGCGAAGCCGACCTCCAGGCTGGCACAGTCTTGCGTTACTTCGGGCAGGTGTGTTTCGCGGATGCCCAGTAGGGTCGGATGGTGCAAATGCCTGGGTTGTCGTACTTAGAGGTAAAAAGAAAGCTGAAGGTGATTGCGAGTGTGGAAGTGAAGCAATGATGGCACATCTCCGCAAAACCTCCGAAAACTACCGTTTTCGGGGAACCAGCGATTATCTTGTGGCTTTTGATCATGGGCGCGCAAAGAATGGACCATCGGAAGCTGCAGCATAAACTGAACCTCGCTCCTGGCGTTGGGCTTCACGTTCCACGGATTCCGAGCGAGTTGTCGGCCACTCGGAACCAAAGGAGTTCGTCAACTTCCGAAGCGCCCGAACGGACTCTCTGCGATGTCCCGGACGGGCTCTCCACGACCCCCCAGGCTAACCTTTTGGTCCCAGAATGTAACCGCAACAACAAATGTTGATGCTAGTCTGATTGTCCAGTGTGCTCGTTAATGAAGTCGCTTAACTTAACCGGGTCCAGTTTCAGCTGCGCGACTACGGCTTCCCCCGGTTACCACCGACTCTGAAATGAGCCCTTCGGGGGGCTTAGCCTCTCAACTTGCGGTTTGCCCGTAACCCGCCCGGAGTCTGACGGAAGCCCTTTCACCTCCTCAATTAGTGTCTGCTGACTTCTGCCCACTGGCTCAGGCCATATTCGATGCGGCCGCCAGGTCGCGAATATGCCGTAACCACTCCGGTTAGTCTTCCACTCCGTTGTGTTAACGAGAGGGCAAGTAGAGAATCGGGGCGCGCATCACTGATACCGAGGTCCCCAATGAACTCGCCGGTAAGCCCACTACTGTGGAGACTGGTCTTGTTAAGATTGGTTGTTGCTCCACACAGTGTTACGTCCACGTCCCCTGAATCATGAATCTCCAAACGGAGTGGACGGACGCCTTGATAGGTGTGTACGACGCCAGTCCAAAGTCCGACGAGTTCTTTGGGTGGAATGGAATCCGGCACTGCAGCTTCCGGCACCGTCGGTTTTGATTGCGCCGTAGCAGGCGGCTGCGGCAGCAGCGTGTTGTAGATGATTTCGTCGTTGATTCTGAATGGCAAGTTCGAACTGCGGTTTGAAACGATAGCTACTACAATACCCTTTTCAGGAATGATTGTAAGGTCCGCGCTCGCGCCCGGCATGTTGCCGCCATGAAAAATGACGGTGTATCCGCTCGGATGCCGCCACACGTTCCATCCGATAGCATAGCCACGCTGCTGATCCTCGGGAATCACCTGCATCTCTCGCCTCCTAGCATCAGAGAGGATGCGTTTCTGCGAGGGTAGAGGTGTACCGCAATGAAATAGCCCGAACAAGACCAAATCGTGTGCGCTAACCCATGCGGCCGACGCTCCGGGATGATCAAACGCATACCTCGGCAAGGGAATGCCATCGTCGTTGTAACGGACTGCACAGCGCGTGCACGCATCCGCACCGAAGTGGGCATTCTTCGTTCCGAGAGGTCGAAATACCTCATCCTTCAGCACGCGTCCGAGGCTCTTTTCAAATGCTCTTGGAAGGACGTAGCCCAACACTCCGTAACCTAAGTTGGAGTACTGGAAGCGTTCGCCTGGCGGCGTGGTGATGTTTCCATAGCGTCGGATCGTCTCGTCCATAGATGGGACGTGGCCCGGTTCATGAACGTAGAAGAAGTGATAGTGCTCTGGTAATCCTGCAGTGTGAGAGGCTACCCGGCGCACGGTGGCTTCGTCAGCATTTCCTATCCAAGCAGTCGGCTTGGCCGATCCCAGATACACGTTTACGGGGCCAGATGGTGCGAGATTTATATTTCGCGAAGATTTAGCCGGCTGAGTCGGTGGTTGGCCGGTAGCGATCGCGCCCTCGCCTCCACACGCTCGTTCTGAAATATCCCTTTTCCGCATTGGTCCAAGGTTTCACAGCGGCAGTTTCGCATCATCTTTTTTAGCAAGCGCCGCACTGCCTTTATTCCATCCATCAAGCCGTCGAGTTCCACAAGCTTTCTCCGGGATAACTTTTGCCAGCGTTCTGAAGCCCGAGTGAGGTTGCGGAAACCGAAAAATAGCTGCCGGATTTCATCCAGCGTGAAACCAATTTGACGCGCTCGTTGGATAACTGCCAGCCGATAAAGCACCGTGGGTTCGTAGCGTCTTTGTCCACTGATTCGCTGGGCCGGAAGAAGTATTCCGATCCGCTCGTAGTAGCGTATGGCGGAGGCCTGAAGTCCAACTTGTCGCGCAACCTCGGAAATCGTCAATTGCGGCATCGCTACATTCTAAGACCGCAGCATTTCGAATGCCACCTTGAATGGACAAATAATCCGCAAAAATATCCCTTGCCTTAAAGTTGACTTTAAGTTGTAGAGTGTCGAGAGCGGGCGGCAGAGCGATCGAGCTTACCGCTATGAGAGGAATACCCATGAAAGGTATGCAATCGATATTCATATTTCTGCTTGTGCTGACTTGCAGCAGCATTGCTCTGGCACATACGGACAGACGGGATAGAACTTTTCTTGTGGTGCAAAGCGGAATGGCGGCATCTCAGCAGCGCGCCGATAAGGCTGCTCTTGACGCACAGCGGGAAAAACGCGCGATACAGGTCTTTCTAAAGTCCGTGCAGACGCAAATCGTGTCTGCCGCTGATGCCATGCCTTCCGTCAAATATGGGTTTGCCCCAACCGACGGCGAATTCAAGGGCGTGCGTACCTTTGGCCAGCAGGTAAAACACCTGGCAGCGACCAACCATATCCTGGCCGCTGCTGCGCTGGGCGAGGAGGCGCCTGCGGGTGCGGGGGACGAGATGGGTCCTGAAACAGTACGGACCAAAGCGGAGATTCTTGAATATCTGAATGCTTCGTTCGTGCATCTTGGCAAAGCTATTGACGCGATCGACGACCAGAAGGCGGCGGTCAAATCTTCGCCAATTTCGCCTCTAAAGGTTACAGAAACGACTCGCTTGGCGCTGACGGTCGAGGCGTTGATTCATGCTTTCAACCACTACGGTCAAATGGTCGAGTACCTGCGCATGAACGGCATTGTTCCCCCGGCGAGCCGTCCATGACTCAGGAGCCTGACGACTACCCGGTGGCTTGCCGTCTGTCGGATGCAGAACTACGCAAGCGTGAAGCCACACTTATTGCTCAGTTTAAGTCCACCCTGATCGCAACCGAGGAACTTCCTAGCGGGTACGCTTTCCGCGTCCCAACGGATAAGAAGTCGATTGCAATTGCGGCGGAATTAATAGTAGCAGAGCGCGAATGTTGCCCTTTCTTGACCTTCGAGTTGATTGCCCAAGGCGAATATGGAGTCAGTGAGCGTCCGCATCACTGGCCCTGCTGGTGCCAAGGATTTTCTGCAAGCCCTTTTTTGCAATTCCTATGAGCCTCTCTAACATTTTTGACGAGGTGG
>Ga0209473_1000287_pt1 | contig 31985 bp, 32 predicted proteins | sample GraSoiAngelo_133_FD_185890 | JGI IMG/M metagenome (GOLD analysis project Ga0209473, IMG submission 185890) | Grasslands soil microbial communities from the Angelo Coastal Reserve, California, USA - 14_0929_05_20cm (SPAdes) (version 2) | ecosystem: Environmental > Terrestrial > Soil > Grasslands ...
CGTGGTGCACGAGATGAACCGCCTGGGGATCGTGGTGGATCTCTCGCACGTCAACGACGCGACGATGTCGGACGCGCTCCACACGACGCGTGCACCCGTCATGTTCTCGCACTCCTCGGCCCGCGCGTTGACCGGCCACGCGCGCGACGTACCGGATTCGATCCTCAAGCTGGTGCCGAACAACGGCGGGATCGTCATGGTGAACTTCAACCCCGGTTTCGTGTCCGAGGCGGTGCGGCTGTACGAGGACAGCATGGAGGCCCGGATCCGCTCGCTCCGCGGCACGGGAGCAGACCCGACGACTGTGGCCGATTCGACGAAGGCGTGGGCGGCGCGCGCCCCGAAGGCGACGCTCGCGCAGGTGGCGGACCACATCGAGCATATCCGCGACGTGGCCGGCGTGGATGCGGTCGGGATCGGCTCCGATTTCGACGGCATTACCGAAGTGCCCGTGGGGCTCGAGGACGTGTCGAAGTTTCCCGATCTGATCGCGGAGCTCTTGCGGCGGGGATGGAGTGAGCAGGATGTGAAGAAGGTCGCCGGGCTCAACGCGCTGCGGGTGCTGCGAGCCACCGAGCAGGTGGCGGCGGGGAGGCGCGCGCCGTAGCTCGCTGCGCCAGCGCAGCAAATAGACCGTAACTCCTCCTCTCACAGTAGTGTTACGTAGTTGCGGCAGCAACTCGCCGCACTATTGCAGATAATCCACGGCACCACGTTTGCACGCTGCGCTCGGGCAACAACTCCCTGAGCCACCAGACCCTCACCCGAAGATGTGTACCGCTGCAGCGTCGCCACACTTCACCTTGGCACCTCTCGTGTGTCTGTCGCATACCCACGTGCAGTTCTCTTCTAAGGAGGAGGACGATGCGAACACTTCAACGAGCTGCCGCGGCTCTCATCTACCCAACGATCCTGTGCTTGGGAGTCGCCTGCGAGCGGATGGACACGCCGACGACGCCCCAGCCTCCAGTATCGGCGGTCCAGTTCTCCGACCCAAGTACTACTCACTGGGTGAATGACGACGGCGTTCCTGTTCCGCCAGGGACGAGTTGCAACAATCCGGGCTATTCGACAGTCCAGGCCGCCGTGGATGCTGCGGCACCGGGTGACCGCATCAATGTCTGTCCAGGCACGTACATCGAGCAAGTGACCATTCCTGCCTCGGGTCCTGGCTCGGCAAAGGACAACATTCAGTTGCGCTCGGTCGGGCACTGGCAGGCCGTGATCAGAGCTCCAACGCCCATGGTTGGCACATACGCGACCAAAGCAATCGTGCGGGTCAACGGGGCTCACGGCGTGACGATCCTCGCCTTCACGATTACGGGGCCAAGCGGAGTCGTTTGCGGCGGAAACATCAGCTACGGGGTGCGGGTCGATAACGGCGGCTCGGCCAACATCCTCGGGAATCACATCACAGATATCCGCGACCCAGATGTCGACGGCGAGCGCTGCGGTGACCAGAATGGAATGGGCATTGTGGTCGGCGGGCACTTCAACGATGGTGTCTTTAGCACTGGCTCGGCGAGGATTGAGGGTAACCTCGTTGACAACTACCAGAAGAATGGGATCGTGGTGGGCGGCTCCGGGTCAAGCGCAGTAATCGCAGCGAACCGAGTTTTCGGCTCAGGACCCCAATTGATCATCGCTCAGAACGGCATCGAGGTACTCCAAGACGCCACCGCTGAGGTCAAGCACAACTTCGTATCGAGCCACATCTTCACGCCGCAGACGGTTAGCCCCGCGGGTGTGCTGCTCGCCTTGGCAGGGAGCGTTGACCTAAATCACAACACCGTCGTGCGGAACGACGTCGATGTGTTCACGGAATTTTCGTCGGCACCGAGCTCGTTGACCCACAACCGGACACGAGCAAGCACCTTCGATGGCATCGTCGTCGTTTTAGCCAATAACGTCACAGTGGGGGAGAACCTCACCGAGCAGAATGGCGGCCCGGGGATCGGGCTCTACGACGGCGCGACAGCCAACGTACTGTCGGGGAACCAAGTCGAGCACAATAGCAATAACTTCAGCAACAGCACAACCTGCCCCGGCTGCTTCGGTGGAGGCATCCTCCTGGACAATGCCAACAACAACGCCGTTAGCGGCAACCACGTGCGGAACAACGGAACCGCGAACACGCCCGAGAACACGGACGGTATACGCGTTAACCTTCCCTCCATGGGGAACTCTATTCAGAGCAACCACCTCAGAAGCAACGTCACCCACGACTGCCATGACGCCACCGCCCCGGGGGACAACACCTGGGCGGACAACCATGGGGAGACTTCGTTTCCAATGGGGCTCTGTTCTGACGATTCCAACGACGACTTCGCTGTTGAGGCTGGCTGGGACCCGAGCTTCCCGTGGTACAGCGTCTACGATGGGCTGGCCACCGACTACGACTGGCCGAGTCTCTATTCGGCAATCGACGCTCAGATCCAAGACTTGCTGGACCTGCTGCCCCAGATCGGCGTGGGGGGCGTCCGTCAGGCGAGTCCTTAGCAGCACACCGTTTGCCCGGCGCGACAGAGGGGGCCAGCAGTACTGGCCCCTTAGTTTCTGCCTCCCGTTCACCGCTGTGCGTCTGCGCTTCTAGCCTTGGCCGACGCGTGCCGGGTCAGCACGCGGTGTCCGACCCGACTGTACGCCGGGGCAGAGCGGCTCGGACACGCGCAGCCGCTTCGCCCCGGCGGTGCACCTGGAGCTTCTCCAGAATATTGTGAACGTGGTTCTTCACGGTGGCCACCTCGATCCGCAGCCGCTTCGCGATCTCCTTGTTCGAGAGGCCCGCGTCGATGAGCCCCATGATCTCGCGCTCGCGTTTGGTGAGATGCGGTGGGACTCGATCGGAGCGGCCGTCGGTCGCGAGGGCGGCGATCCGGCGCAGCAGCGCGCCAGCGACCCGGGGTGAGCACACAGCTTCTCCCCGCACGGCGCACTCGATGACGGCGACCAGATCCTCGAGCGACGCTTCGCGCGGCACATAGGCGATCGCCCCGGCCTCCGCAGACGCCAGTACGTCGCGATCGTCCTCTGCATCCCTGACGCTCAGGCTCACGACCTTGGCCCCTGGGGCGATCACGGTGACCCGCTGGATGGCCGCCAGGCTGTCGGCCATGGCCATGTCAATCAGGACGAGGTCGGGAGCGAGCTGGGCGAGCGGGGCGAGTGAGCCATCGCCGGTCGCAGCGGTCGCCACAACGCTGATATTGGGTTGCCGTTCCAAGACCCGAGCCAGGCCCTCGCGGTAGAGCCTGATGTCGGCTACGATGGCCACCCTGATCACTGTGCCTTGACCCACACCACCCGCTAGGGCTCACCGAGCGCGCCATGGAGGCGCCAGAACGACCACCGCTGCTCAACGCGAGGCCCAAAGATTAGTGATGTAGGCCACCACGTCCAGGGTTGCAATGCTGCGACAACAGTGCCGCCGCACCGGGCGCTGCCGCCAGTCGCGCCTGGCGTCTCTACCCTGACATCGAGAACCGGGATCTAGATCATTCCCTATATCCACCCTGAACCACTCGGCCCATGGCGCCGGGGCAGGTGCTGGGCTTGCCACAAGACTCGCCAGTCTAGACCCCCTCCTGAGTCGGAATTGATGCGGACGGCTTATTTCGTCGCCGCGCGGTCGCATCGACATTGACCGTCAGCTAACCAAGGCAGCCTATGCCTCGCCGGACCCGGATTCTCCTGGTGGAGATGACACGGATGCTGTGCGACATCCTCGCAGCTGTCCTCTCGGCCGAGCCCGACATGGAAGTGGTCGGCGTGCTGTCGAGTCGAGGAAAGTTGCGGGCCACTGTTGCCGAGACCAAGGCGGACGTCGTCGTCCTCGCGCTCGAGGACTCCGAGCTTCCGGAAGACTGCGGGCGACTACTGCACGCACATCCGCGCATGCGCGTCCTCGGGGTGGCGTCCGACGGACGACGTGGTTTCCTGTATGAGCTGCGCCCGCTGAAGGCGCCGCTCGGTGAGCTGTCGCCGCAAGGACTGGTCGAGACCATCAGAACGTTGCTCTAGACCTCGGAGGATGACATGACGCACGTGGATCCCAGCAAGCTGGTCGTGGGCGCCCCCGTAGTGACTTCCGATGCCACCGTCACCATCGATGCTTCGGTGACGAACCCGGTGGACCCCGGGGATCACCTCTTCCAGCTCATTGTGGTGGACGAGAACGGTGTGGAGTCGATCCCGGCCGAGCAGAAGGTCACGATAAGCCCGGATGACCGGAAGCCACTAGCGGTGCTCACGGCCATGCCGGCCGAGGTCGCGTTCGGGCAGCCGTTCACCCTCGACGGTACGCAGTCGACCCCGGTGCCCGGCCGTGAGATCACGTCGTACAAATGGATCATGATGACCTGAGATGGCGACGCTCGAGTTGCAACAGCCGTTCGAGACGACCGAGCCACGGCTCCGCGTCGAGAACATCCTGTTACCGGGGCGGCACCGGTTCCGTCTGATCGTGGTCGACAACGACGGCATCGAGAGCGATCCCGTCGACACGCTGGTCACGATCGTGGGGCCGGCACCACGGAGTGCTGCAGTGGTGAAAGCGCGGGAGGCTCGCGGTCGGGCGTTCTACGCCAGGGGCGTCCTGCTCAGCGCGCCGCATCTCGATGCCGATCAGCTGCACGACCACGGCTGGCTCGGGCGCGCGCTTGCGTACCTCCACGGCAGCGGCACGCTGGCCGGCCTCGAGGTGACATGGGAGAAGGCGACCGGGGGTTGCAGCGAGCGGCTCGTCGTGAAGCCCGGCATCGCGCTCGATCGACTCGGACGGATCATCGAGGTGCCGCGCGACGCGGACCTCTCGCTGGACCGCTGGTTCGCCGGGCAGAGCGACGCCCACCTCATTGGCGGCTTCAAGCCATCGCTTCAGGGCGTGGTGGCGGACGTGTTCCTGCACCTCTTGTCCGGCGGGCCGGGTCAGGGCGACGGCTATGAAGTGAAGCTCTACCTCCGGCAAGAGCCGGACCCGCCACCGCTACCGTCTCCGGCGTGGCCGGTATTCACGCGTACGGACGGCGCCCGCAGGGAGCTCCAGGACGCAATCTTCGCGGCGTGGCACCCCAAGCCGCTCCCCGAACACGCCGTCGGACAGGATCCTACGTCGGTGTTCCTCGCGCGCCTGGTCCTCCCGGCCACGCTGCCGGCCACGGGCGGGCGGCCGATTCGCACCGCGGCGGAGGTGGTGGTTGACAACCGCAGTAGGCGGTTTGTGTACCCTCCTGCCGCGCTCGCACGGTGGGTCGGCTTGTGATGCAGGGCACAGGTGTCCGCGCAATCGGGACAGGGAGTAGCTCTCAAATCCTTTCCTGATCATCTCCCACGCGGCCTTCTGCCGGTAACAGGCACCAGGGCGCCCGCCTCTCCCCAGCCCGGTTGCGCCGGCCCGACCGCGCGCGATATTGCCTCAAGGCACCCAGGAGGAGGATACCCTCATGAAGCGGTCCATCCACCACCTGATCGGCGACGGTGTCGTCGGCGGCGTCCTCGCGGGGCTGGTGGTCGCGCTCTGGTTCCTCGTGGTCGACTCCCTCGCGGGCCGGCCCTTCCACACACCGGTCGCGCTCGCGAGCGCGCTCACCCGCCAGGCGATCGGTCCCCCGACGTTGCGACTGGTCGCGGCCTATACCGTCGTCCACTTCGCCGTGTTCGCCCTCCTAGGGCTAGCCATGGCCGAGGCGATCGCCGTGTTGCGAACCCCGCCGCGTCTCGTGTTCGGTGTGTTGTTCGGCCTCGTGGCGCAGGAGCTCGCGTTCTACGCGGGGCTGCTGCTGAGCGACGCCTCTCGCGTCGCGATCGTCCCCTGGCCGCACGTGGTCGCAGCGAACGTGCTCTCGGGGTTCGTCCTCATGGGTTACCTCCACCGGGCCGCGCGGGATCAGCATCCGTTCGGCATTGGTGCTCTCAAAGGCCACCCGCTGCTCACGCGGGGTCTCTTCACCGGGCTGGTCGGGGCCGGCGTGGTCGCCCTCTGGTTCTTCGCGCTCGACATCGCCGCGGGCCACCCGCTGCGCACGCCGGCCGCCCTGGGTGCGGCCCTGCTGTTCGGCGCGTCCAACGTGGGGACGATCGACGTGAACCTCGGCGTGGTGGCGGCCTACACCATCGTGCACGTCGCGGCCTTCGTCGCGGCGGGCGTGCTGTTCGTGGCGATCGCCGAACAGATCGAGCGCACTCCGGCGCTCATCCTGCTCGCCGTCATGGCGCTGATCGTGCTCGACGCGGTCGTCAGCGCCGCGCTCGCGCTCGGCGCCCAGTGGGTCGTGGGCACGCTCGGGGCATCGTCGGTACTGGTCGCGAACTTGCTTGCGGTGGGCGCGATGAGCTGGTACGTCTGGGCGACTCACCCGCTGCTGCGGCGCAGGCTGCACGAGCAGGTGCAGGTGCATGTGTGACGTTATCCGTCATCCGTCATCCGTCATCCGTAGGTATTCCATCCTCGACGGATGACGGACAACGGATGACGGATGACGTCGGACTCTGCCTCAGCTGCCGCTGGGTCCGGACCGTTACCAATCGGCGCGGCTCCACGTTCTTCCGGTGCGGCCGCGCCGACGCCGATCCGAGCTTCCCCCGCTACCCGCCGCTGCCGGTGTTGCAGTGCCGCGGGTACGAGCCCGGCACGTCGCCGGAGGAAACGGGCAGAGGATTCAGGGGAGAGCCTCGTTAGCCGCCGGTGACGGGCGCACGGGGGGGCGTGCGCGGGAAACGGGGCACCCTATTGCGTCGGCGAGGCTGTTGCCTCACTTTGAGTTGCGTCCCCCGCACACCGCACAACAGCGAGGTCGCTCGTGGCTCAACCGCGTCCGCTGGAGCGCGCGAAGCTGCTCTTCTTCCGCTACTTCGAGCAGACGTTCGTGCTGCTGCTCGTGCTCGCGATGGTCGCGATTCACAACCTGGTGGAACAGAAGTTCGCGTTTCTCAGCTTCTACTACCTGCCCATGATCCTCGCCGGCTTCTACGGCGGCCGGCGCTTCGCGGTGATGGCCGGCGTCTTCGTGGTCGGCCTGGTGTTCTACTGGCAGGACGTGCAGGGGCTCGACATGCTGCCGGGGCTGTACGGCGACGCGCTGCTGGCGCTCGCGCCGTGGGCGGGGTTCCTCATCCTCACGGGGTACGTCGTGGGCGGGCTCGCGGAGCAGCGTCAGGCGCGCCTGGCCGAGGTGAAGAACGCGTATCTGGCGACGCTCGAGCTCCTCACCTACCACATCGAATCCTCCGAGCGCAACCAGCAAGGCCACTCGAACCGCGTGGCGGAGGTCGCGGCGGCGATCGGGCGTGAATTGAACCTCCCGGAGGCGGACGTGGAGGACCTGCGCGTGGCGGCGTTGCTGCACGAGGTGGGCACGCGCGATCAGCGGCTGCTGCGCCTCCTGTCCCGCTCGGTGACGGATTCGTCGGTGACGGTGGCGCGCGCCATGCGAGGCGCCGCCCAGATCATCGGCGAATACGGGCACTACTACGAGATCGTGGGCGAGGACTGGGACATCGAAGCGCTGCCGCTCCCGACCACCGTGAAGGTCCTCGCCGTGGCGGACGCGTTCGAGACGCTGCAGATGGCGACGCCGGTGCGTCCGGCGTTCCCGAAGTGGAGCGCGCTCGAGGAAGTCGAGAAGGGCGCGGGCAAGACGTTCGCGAAGAACGCGGTGCGTGCGTTGCGGGCCGTGGCCGGCCGGCCCGAGGCGACGGCGCCGGAGGCGGGATTGAAGGTCGTCTAGGCGGGAGGGGGCTCGCGGCGCCCGCTCACCACCCCGCTCGCCACACCCACACCGAACGCGACCGCGGTGCCGATGGTGACGATCGGGAGCGCGGCGATGGGAAGGGCGACCGCGGTCGCCGCGAGTCCCGCCACGAGCGGCGCCACGGGGCGCTGGACCACCCCGACGAAGCGCAGCCGGCGGCGCACGAAGTTCCGCGCGCCCACGAACCCGCCGCCCAACGCCGCCGCTCCGATCAGCAAGCCTATCATCTGGTCTCTCCCGGTCGCGCGCCCTACGCAACTTGCGACCGGGGAGTTTCCACCGCAATCTCTGCCCGTGCAACCGTCCTGGTGATCCGTCAATCAGAGGAGTGATGATGCCCCGTATGTCGTCTGCGACCCCGGTGTTGCTCGGCCTCGTGTCCGCCGCCGTCTCCCTGTCCGCCCAGACCCTGCGCGTCCCCTACACAACGTTCACCCTTCCCAACGGCCTGCAGGTGCTGGTGCACGAGGACCACTCGGTGCCGGTGGTGGCGGTGAACACGTGGTACCACGTCGGGTCGTCGGACGAGCGGACCGGTCGCACCGGGTTCGCCCATCTGTTCGAGCACATCATGTTCATGGGCTCGGAGCACGTTCCGACGGGTGAGTTCGACCGGCTGCTCGAGGCGGCCGGCGCCGACAACAACGGCTCGACCACGGAAGACCGCACCAACTACTACGAGGACGGGCCGGCCAACGCCCTGCCCCTCATGCTGTACCTCGACTCGGACCGCCTGGGATTCCTGCTGCCCGAGATCACCGCCGACAAGGTCGACATCCAGCGGGGCGTGGTGCAGAACGAGCGGCGCCAGAGCTATGAGAACCGCCCCTACGGGCTCGCCCAGGAGAATATTCTCGAGCGGCTGTTTCCGCCGAATCACCCGTACCATTGGCCGGTGATCGGGTCGATGAAGGACCTGGAGGCGGCCACGCTCGACGACGTACGCCGCTTCTTCCAGACCTACTACACGCCCAACAACTCGACCATCGCGATCGCGGGGGACATCTCGCCGCGCGACGCGCGCGCGCTCGTGCAGCGCTACTTCGGCGACATTCCGCGCGGCCCCGCGGTGACTCGCACGCCGGTGCCCCCGCTTCACCTCACCACGGACGTCGCCGCGGTGCTCGAGGATCGGGTGCAGCTGCCGCGGGTGTACGACGCCTGGCACACGGTCAAGGCGTTCGCGGACGACGACGCGACGCTGGACGTGGTCGCCGACGTGCTCGCCGGGGGCCGCTCGTCGCGGCTGTACCGGCGCCTCGTGTACGAGCTGCAGATCGCGACCGACGTGGCGGCGTTTCAGGACGGCACCCGCATCGACGGCAAGTTCGAGATCTTCGCCACCGCGCGCCCGGGCCACGAGCTCGGCGAGCTGCAGCGCGTGATCGATGAGGAGCTGCGCAAGCTGGCGGACCAGGGTCCGACGGCGCGGGAAGTCGAACGGGCCCGCAACACGTTCGAAGCGCAGTTCCTGTCCGGCATGGAGCGAGTGGGTGGCTTCGGGGGCAAAGCGGATCAGCTGAACTTCTACAACTACTTCGTGGGCACGCCGGACTACTTCCAAAAGGACCTCGACCGCTACGGTCGCGTGCGGCCCGCGGCCGTGCGGCGCGCCGTACAGACCTATCTCACGGGCGCGCACCGCGTGGTGCTGAGCGTAGTGCCGCAGGGGAAAGCGGAGCTGGGGGTGAAGCCATGACGGCGGCGGTCAGGCGGACGGGCGGTCGGGCGGTCGGACTTGCTCGGACGGGGCTCGCGCTCGGAACGGCAGCGGCCTTACTGTCCGCCAGTCCGCCCGACCGCCTGTCCGCCCAAGTCGATCGCTCGAAGCCTCCCACACTCCCGCCCCCGCCCGCGCTCAAGCTGCCCGCGATCCAGACGGCGACGCTCCCCAACGGCCTGACGCTCGCGGTGGTGGAGATGCACAAGGTGCCGGTGGTGGACGTCCAGGTGCTCCTGGACGCCGGGGCGGCGCGTGATCCGGCGGACCTCCCGGGGCTCGCGACGTTCACCGCGCTGATGCTGCAGCAGGGGGCGGGCACACGCGGCGCGCTCGACGTGGCGGACGAGGCGGCGTTCCTCGGCGCGCAGCTCAACACGACGGCGACGGCGGACGGCGCCGTGGCGTCGCTGCACGCGCCGCGGCGGCGCCTCGAGGCGGCGCTCGACCTGCTCGCGGACGTGGTGCTGCGGCCCACGTTTCCCGACTCGGAGGTGGCCCGGCAGCGCGAGCTCCGGGGTGCGCAGCTGGTGCAGCAGCGGGATGAGCCCGTCGCCGTGGCCAACGTCGCGTTCCCGGCGATCGTGTTCGGGCCGGCTCATCCCTACGGGCATCCGCTCAACGGCACCGACGCCGCCACCGCCGCGCTGACGCGCGATCGCGTCGCGGGGTTTTATCGCGCCTGCTACCGGCCCAACGCCGCCCGCGTGCTCATGGTCGGCGACATCACACTGGCCCAGGCGCGCGGGCTCGTGGCCGCGCGGTTCGGCGCATGGGAGCGGGGCGACGTGCCGGAGGTCGCCGGTGGCAGTGCCGCGGCCCCCGCGGCGCGGACGGTCTATCTGATCGACAAACCGGGCGCGGCGCAGTCGGTGATCCGGATCGGTCAGCTCGGGCCGGCGCGCTCCACGCCCGACTGGTACGTGCTGGAGGTGCTCAACACCATCCTCGGCGGGGCGTTTACCTCGCGCCTGAATCAGAATCTGCGCGAAACCCACGGGTACACGTACGGCGCGTTCTCGCAGTTCGCGGCCCGTCGGCTGGCGGGCGCGTTCGTCGCGCTCGCGTCGGTCGTGACCGCCAAGACCGACAGCTCGCTGGTCGAGTTCCTGAAGGAGCTGCGTCGCATCCGCGAGGAGCCCGTGCCGGAGGGCGAGCTCGCCAAGGCCAAGGCGTACATCACGCTCGGGCTGCCGGGAGATTTCGAGACCACGGGCGGGGCCGCCGCGCGGTTCCGCGACGTGCTCGGCTACGGCCTGCCGCTCGACTACTACGATCGCTACATCGAGCGGATCGGCGCCGTCACCGCCGCCGACGTGCAGCGCGTGGCCCGGCAGTACATCGATCCGGACCATTTCGACATCGTGGTGGTGGGCGACAAGGCGCAGATCGAGGCGGGAATCCGGGCGTTGAACGAGGGACCGATCGTCTACCGGGATCTGTGGGGGCAGGAGGTGACTCCCCCGTAGCAGGAACTACTCGGATGGTCGTGCCGCCGAACGCGGGCTATCGCCCATGGACGACCGCAACTCGCACGCCGGCGACCAGCTCGGCGGACACCGCTCCATCTTTCAGCAACTGGACTTCCGCAAAGGGTCGGAGGAGCCGCCCCCGACGTTCGGCCCCGATCTGTCCCAGGAGGCCCAGGTCCGTGGCCACGACACCCAGGTCGGAGCTCCGGCTCCAATAGGGACCCGCTGCGACGTACGCGTGGAACGAGGTCGATCGCGGCATCCAACGAAGCGTCGTGCTGAATCTCCAAAGGCGTCCGGATGTGACGAAGTAGGACTGGACCGCCGGGTACAACGCGAGCCCTGCGGGGAGGTCGATGATCGCATGGACGCCTGCGCCGGGCTCGTCGAGGTCGTTGAAGTTGTACGCTCCATGGATCCCGATGCTCAGACCGCGCAGGCCTTGGGCGGCCCCGAAGGACGGAACGGCGAGAAGCGCAATGACGACGATGAGGGGACACGACAAACGCGAGGCTCGCATGCGGCACCTCCGGTTTCGGGCTTGCGCTGCTTCAAGATTCGTGCAGGAGAGCGTAAGCACCACCGAAGCGCCGCGTGTGGCGTGAACACGACACTCACCACCGGATCGCCGCGCTCGCCCATGTAAAGCCCGACCCGAACGCCGTGAGGACGAGCAGGTCGCCCCGGGCGAGCCGCCCCTCCTCCAGGGCCTCGTGCAGCGCGATCGGGATCGACGCGGCGGTCGTGTTGCCGTACTTCTGGATGTTCACGTACACCTGATCGTCCCGCAGGCCGGCCGCCTTTTGCACCATCTCGATGATCCGCAGGTTCGCCTGGTGCGGCACCAGCAGCTTCACGTCGGCGGGCGTCAGGCCGTTCGCCATGAGCGCGGCCTTGACCGACTGTGGCATCAGGATGGAGGCGTACTTGAAAACCTCGCGCCCGTCCATCACAGCGCGGTGCTTGCCATCGCGGATCAGCTCTTCGCTGATGAACGGGTCGTGCGCGAGGCCGGGAGCGTCTACCCACAGCTTCTCGGCATGCCGGCCGTCGGCGTACAGGTGGGTCGTGAGCACGCCGCGTTGCAAGTCATCCGTGGGGCCGAGGATCGCGACGCCGGCGCCGTCGCCGAACAGCACCGCGGTATCGCGACCGGCCGTCGTCTTGTCGAGCCCGCGCGAGTGCACTTCCGCGCCCACCAGCAGCACGCGGCGGTACTGGCCGGTGCGGATCCAGGCGTCGGCCACCGAGAGCCCGTACACGAACCCCGAGCACTGGTTGCGCACGTCGATGGCCGGCACGTCGGACAGGCCCAGCTCGCGCGCGAGAAACACACCGTTGCCGGGCTCGAAATGGTCCGGCGTGCAGGTACAGTAGACGATGCAATCCAGGTCCGCGGCCTGCATGCCCGCCTGGTCGAGGGCGCGGCACGTCGCCTCGCGCGCGAGCGAGACGCCGGTCTCACCCTCCGACACCCAGTGGCGAGTCCTGATCCCGGAGCGCTGCGCGATCCACTCGTCGGACGTCTCCATCATGCGGGAGAGATCGTCGTTCGAGACGACCCGCTCGGGGACATGGAAGCCGGTGGCGATGAACTCCGTGCGGGGCATGGACCTTCCTTGCGGGGACGGGGCGACCGCAGGAGATTTCGCCCCCGACCCGCTCGTTGGCAAGGACTCATGGATCTTACCGTCACCCGGGCGCAGTACGACGCCGTGCGCGCGGCCCGGCACCTGCCCGACGTGCTGAAAAAGGTGCTCGACGGCGCCAGCCAGGCGGGCGACGAGGGGGGCTACCGGCTACACCTCACGTACGAGGAGGCCACGGCCCTGAACGAGCTGTGCGCCTGGAACGTCCACACGGACGCGAGCGGGGCCGTGACCCCGGACTCCAAGGTGTTCGACGACCTGGTGAAGGCGATCCTGACACATCCAGACTACTAGACGCGCAGACGCGTAGACGCACAGACGCACAGGGGGTATATGACGAAGCGGCTACTGGTCGTGCTGGGATGTCTCACGTTTCCCGTTCTCCCTTTCCCGTTTCCCGTCCTTTCCTCGCAGCAACGCGCCCTCACCGTCGACGAGTACCTGGCCCTGCCCGTTGTCGGTGACCCGCAGCTCTCGCCCGACGGCAAGTGGGTCGCCTACACGGTGACCCACTCCTCGCTCAAGGAGAACCGCGGCACCACGCGCATCTGGCTGGCCGACGTCACGGCCGGCACGACGCGCCAGCTCACCGCCGGCCCCGGCTCGGACCGTCAGCCCCGCTGGTCGCCCGACGGCCGCACGCTCGCCTTCGTCTCGACGCGGGAGAGCGGGCCGCAGCTGTGGCTGTTGCCCGTGGGCGGGACGGGGGGCGAGGCACGCCGCGTCTCGAGCCTCGCCGACGGCGTGTCCGACCCGGTGTGGCTGCCCGACGGAACGGGCGTGCTGGTCACGAGCGACATCAAATGGCCCGCGGACCAGGAGATCGACCGCCGCAACGGGGAGTACCCCACCGATGCCCGCATCTGGACGGAGCTGATGTGGCGCCATTGGGACGACTGGCGTGCCGGCAAGCGACAGCACCTGTTCCTCGTGTCCGTCGCCGACGGCGCGGCCCGTGATCTCTCGCCCGTGGATCACGATGTGCCCACCATCGCGACGAGCGGCGACGGCGACGTGGCGGTGGCGCCGGACGGTAAGGAGATCGCGGTGGCACTGCACGGCGACTCGAGCGTGGCGGACAATACCAACGTCGACATATACCTCACCACGAGGGACGGGGGAGGGGGGACGGGGGACGGGGGGCTGCGGCAGCTCACGACCGGGAAGGGCGCCGACAACACGCCGCGCTATTCCCCCGACGGGCATTGGCTCGCCTATCTCTCGTTGGAGCGGCCGGGGTTCGAGGCGGATCGAGAGCGGTTGATGCTGGTTGGGCGGACGGGCGGATGGACGGAGGGGCGGACGGTTGAGGTCACGGCGGGGTGGACGCTTTCGGTCGGGTCCTACACCTGGTGCCCCGACTCGAAGTGCATCTACGCGGTGGTGGAGGAGCGCGGGCGCGAGAACGTGTATCGCATCGATGTGCCGTCGTTTCAGCGGTCCCTGGTCATCGGGTCGGCGGGCGTGAACACGAGCGTCAGCATCGCTCCCGATGGCAAGACGCTCGCCTACCTCCATCAGACGGCCACGCATCCCGCGGAGCTGTGGGTCGCGGGACGCCCGCTGTCGCATCACAGCGACGCCGCCGTGGCGGGGCTGGCGCTGGCGCCGCTCGAGCAGTTCGGCTTCCGCGGCGCGCTGGGCGACTCGGTGTACGGCTGGGTCCTCAAGCCGCCGGGGTTCGATGCGTCCAAGAAATATCCGCTCGTCTACCTGCTGCACGGCGGTCCCCAAACGGCCTGGCTCGACCTGTGGCACGCGCGCTGGAACTATCAGATGTTCGCGGCGCGAGGTTACGTCGTGGCGGCCGTGAATCGCCACGGCTCGACCGGCTACGGACAGAAGTTCACCGACGCCGTGTCGCAGCACTGGGGCGACTATCCTTACGAAGACCTGATGAAGGGGCTCGACATCGTGGCCCGGCTGCCGTACGTGGACTCGACGCGCATCGGCGCCGCCGGGGCTTCCTACGGCGGCTACATGGTGTACTGGATGGCCGGCCACACCAACCGCTTCAAGGCCCTGGTCGCCCACGACGGCGTGTTCGACCCGGCGAGCATGGCGGGGAGCACCGAGGAGCTGTGGTTCGTGGACTGGGAGTTCGGCGGCCCGCCGTACGCCAGCCGGGCGCTGTACGAGAAGTGGTCGCCCTTGAACTTCGCGCGCAACTGGAAGACGCCGATCCTGATCGTGCATTCACAGCTCGATTACCGCGTGGACCTGTCGGAGGGCTACCAGGCGTTCACCGCCGCCAAGGTGCTGGGCGTGCCGGCCAAGTTCCTGTACTTTCCCGACGAGGGACACTGGGTGCTCAAGCCCCGCAACCGTCGCCTGTGGTGGAATACGGTGCTCGACTGGCTCGACCAGTACCTCCGGCCGCAATCGTTGACGGGAGCGCGCTGATGGGTGAGCCCTTCCGGAAGACCCTGACCCGCGCCACGCTCGTGGCCGGTGTGCTGGGAGCGGGGTTCCTCGTGCTCCTGCCGCGCCACGGGTCGCTCGGCTCCGACTTCGTGGACAGCTTCACGGTGGCATTCTGTTTCACGTTCCTCGGCTCCTATATCGACCGACTGCTGCTCGCCCTCCCGGGAATCCGCGAGGGCGTGGGGCCGCTGGTGCGCGTCGCCGGCTGGTTCGGGGGTGGGCTGTGGTGCTACGTCATCGCGCGCTGGCTGTGGATGCACTACGGGCGGGAGCTCCGTGATCTGCCGGGGCTCGTGTGGGGGGGCGTGTTCCTGGTGATCCTCGAGCTGGTGGTCAGGAGACAGAGCGCCAACAGCGGCCAGTAGAGTTGTCAGACGCCAAGCCGCAAGCGGTTAACAGTGCCAGTGGCCAGGGTGTCCTTTGCCCTGTTCCTCTGTCTACCGCTTGCGGCTTGGCGTCTGGCAACTGCCCTGTCGTCTCACTACTGATTCACTGACTTCTGCCACGTGTTGTTGCCCCGCCGCACATCCGGAAAATTCTGCCCCGGATCGATCTCCACCCGCACCACCTCCGCCGGTACCTTCCGCTCGTAGACGAAGTGATTGTCCTGAAACCAGATCTCCACCGGCAGCCGGACGTCGTCCGCCGCGCCGTTGGCGTAGCTCAGCCGCAGGTCCACCGGCATCGGCAGCGCGCCCGGGCTCGAGAGGAAGACGGCCGCGGTGGTGCCGGTCGAGTCGCTGCGCATGCGCACCGAATCCACGGCCTGGTCCACGACGTCCGTGCGGTAGAACCAGCCGCGCCAGAACCACGAGAGGTCCTCGCCCAGCCCGTCTTCCATGGAGCGGAAGAAATCCGCCGGCGTGGGGTGTTTGTAGGCCCAGCGCCGGATGTACTCGCGAAACGCGGCGTCGAATCGGCCCGTGTCGGCGAGAATGTGCTGGCGCAAGAGATACAGCCCCGTCGCAGGCTTGTTGTACTCGATCTGGCCCAGCAGGCGCGGGCTCACGCGATCGGCGGCGACGAGCGGCGGCTCATCCTGGCCGCTCGCGGCGAACTGCGCCCACTGGGCCGCCACCCCTCGTCCCTGAGGGACGGCGTCGTGATAGAACGCCAGCGTCGAGTAAATATTGATGAACGTGTTGAACCCCTCGTCCATCCAGGCGTAGAGTCGCTCGTTCGACCCGACGACCATCGGGAACCATTCGTGGCCCAGCTCGTGCGTGGTCACGCCGAACAGGCCGCGCTCTCCCGCGCGCAGGCCGCAGAACACGATCATCGGGTATTCCATACCGCCCACGGGCCCCGCCACGTTGATCGCGGTCGGGTAGGGGTAGCGCAGCCACTTTTCCGAGTAGTGCTTGATCGAGTGGCGGGCGTACTCGGTGGAGCGCGCCCAGTCGGGGTTCGCCTCGGGTGGATAGAACGACTGGATCAGGACGCCGTCGTAGCCGCTCGCGTCCCAGATGAAGGTCGCGGCCGCGGCCCAGGCCACGTCGCGCACGTGCTTCGCGGTGAAGCGCCACGTCAACGTGGGGCTCGCCCCGGAGGGGCGGGTCGACGCCTGTCCCACCTCCGCCTTCGCGACGATGGCGACCGTCGTCTCCGACCGGATCGCACGGGCGAGACGGGCGCGTTCGGCCGCCGTGAGCACCTCTCCGGGGTTCTCGAGTGTACCGGTCGCGGCCACGAGAAAGCCGCGCGGCACCGTGATGGCGACGTCGAAGTCACCGTACTCGAGGTAGAACTCGCCTTGGCCGAGGTACTGCTCCGTGTTCCAGCCGCGCACGTCGTCGTAGACCGCCACGCGCGGGTACCACTGCGCGACCTCGTACAGCCAGCCGCCGGCGAGCTGCTCCCGTCCCATGCGGTCGGATCCGTGCTCCGGCACTTCGAAGCGATACGCCAGCTCGAGCTCCGTCTGGCCCCCGGACGCGAGCGGCCGGTCGAGATCGGCGCGCAGCATGGTGCCGTTCAGTGTCGTGGCGAGCGGGACTCGTCCCGCTGCCCGCCCGATGCGTCGCACGGCCCTGACGTAATCGATCGTATACCCTCCCTCGAAGCCGCGGCCCGCGAAGCGCGCGTCGGTCGGATTGAGAAACGCCCCGCGGCTCGACGCCTTGTAGATGTTTTGGTCGAGCTGGAGCCAGAGATAGCGCAGGGTGTCGGGGGAGTTGTTCGTATAGCGGATCGTCTCCGCGCCCGCGATGGTGTGGGTCGCTGTGTCGAGCGACGCGCGGATGGTGTAGTCGGCCCGTTGTTGCCAATAGCGCGGCCCGGGGGCACCGGAGCCCTCGCGGATCAGCGTGGGCGCCGGGAGGGCGAGCCGCCGGAAGGGCGACGTATCGCCCACCTGGGGCGGTAGGGTGGTTGGGCCGACGGCCGGCTGCTGCAGCGCGGCCAGCACGAGCGCGAGGGCGAGCATCGCGGGTACGTCCTCCTATTCGGTGGAGGGGAGCTTCGCTTCCTGGAGATACCCGGTGGCCACGCCGCCCACGACCATGATGAGCCCCAGCCAGCCGAGCGGCGTCAGCCGCTGATTGAACAGGATCAGCGCGAGCAGCGTTCCCACCACCGGCTCGATCGTGGCGGCCACGGCCGTGGGCGCGGCGTCGATCCGCTTCACGCCCGCGAAAAACAGGAAATTCGCCGCCAGCACGGAGCCGAGTGACAGGAGCAGTACGTAGATCCACGCGCCCGCCGTGTGCGGCGGTAGCGGCGTGTGCCCGCTCAGCGGCAGCACCACGCCCAACACGACCACCCCGCCGACGATCTCGAGGAACAGCACCTGGAGCGAGCCATAGCGCGGCACGGCGAATCGGGCGAGCAGCGTGGTCCCGGCGTACGACAGCATGGCGAGCAGCCCGCCGGCGACGCCCTGGATCAGGCTCGGCAACGGGATGGCAGCCGCGCCCGCGCCGCGGCTCCCTCCCTGGACCGTGAGCGCCGCCCCCGCCATGACGACGAGGGCGAGCACGACGCGCAGCGTGGTGAGCCGCTCGCCCAGGAGCGGCTTCGCGAGAATCGCGACGAGCACCGGCGCGATGTAGAGCAATGCCGCGGCTCCGGCGACGCCAGCTCCGGCGATGCCGAACTGGTACGCCACCTCGAACAGGGCCACGAGCGCACCGCCGCCCAAACCCACGAGCAGCCAAGCGGTGCGATCGACTCGAAACAGCTGCGGCCGAAACACGCCGTACACGAGCAGGCCGGCGACACCGAGCGCGAGGCGCCAGAAGCCGATGCCGGTGATCGCCTCGCCCGCCCGGTAGAGCGCCGTCGACAGCGGGCCCGTGGTGCCCCACACGGCACCGGCCGCGAGGGCGAACAGGTAGCCCGCGAGGCGGCTGGAGCGCGCGCTGCTCAGACGCGGTCGCCCGCGTGGAGCGCGGCGCGAATGGCCTGAGTGATGGCGTCGCGGTCGCCCGGCCGGCCCCACCACTCGAGCGCGAAGCGGCCGAACGCCAGCACGCCCAGCAGGCTGCCGAGCAGGAGCAGGACGATCCGGGGGCCGGTCGTCTGAGGCTCGAGGCGGGTGGGCACGAGGGCCAGCACGAAGCACACAGCGGCGGGGGCGAGCCACACCGGCAGGAGCAGCCGGGCGAGCACCGTCATCCCGAACCGACCCTCGAGCACGGTGGCGTCGCCCCGCTGGCGGAAATGCCCGACGAACGTGCGGCGGAACAGCGCGCGGTAGCGGGCGGCGTCGCGGTAATAGAGCACCGCGCCGCCCCCGCGAATCCAGCCGTCCATCCCGGCCGCGTTCCAGGGGCGGGCGTCGATCGCCGCCTCGAGCCGGGCGGCCGCGTCGGCCAGGGAGCCCGGACAGGCGAAGGTCACGGCTCGCACGGCACCAGCTCTCCCCGCAACACGGTGATGGCCTGGCCGCCCAGCACCACGCGGTCGCCGGCCAGCCGGACGCGGACCACGCCGCCCCGCGCCGAGGCCTGGTAGCCGGTCAGCTCGGGCCGATGCAGCCGCTCGCTCCAGAACGGCGCCAAGGCGCAGTGGGCTGAGCCGGTGACCGGATCCTCGGGCACCCCCGTCTGGGGCGCGAAGAAGCGCGACACGAAGTCGAAGCCCGGCGTCGTGGCGCGCGCCGTCACGATGATCCCGCGCGCGTCCACGCGCTCGAGCGCCGCGAGATCCGGCTTGAGGCCGCGCACCGCGTCCTCGCTCTCGAGCTCCACCAGGTAGTCGAATTTGGAGCGGCCCACCCAGCGGGTCCCGGCGCGGAGCGCGGCGGCGAGGCCGGCGGGCGGCGCGGCGGGCGCCGGCGGCGTGGCCGGGAAATCGAGCTCGATCCAGTCGCCCGCGCGATTGGCGGTGAGCAGCCCGCTCTGGGTATGGAAGCGCGCCTGGCGGCCCCCGGGGAGATGGCCCTCCTCCCACAGGACGTGCGCGCTCGCCAGCGTCGCGTGACCGCACAGGGCGACCTCGACGGCGGGAGTGAACCAGCGGAGCCGATAATCACCGTCCTCGGGATGGAGAAACGCCGTTTCGGCGAGGTTCATCTCGCGCGCCACATCCTGCATCCAGCGCTCATCGCGCGCTGCGGGGAGGATGCACACGGCGGCCGGGTTGCCGCGGAATGCCCGGTCGGCGAACGCGTCCACCTGGACGATCTTCAAGCCCATGGCTCTAACTTAGCCTGCCGCCGGCGCGTCGCGACAGCGCATGGACCACGAGACCGAGCGCGACCGCGCCGCCGAGGATCCACGTCTCGCTTCGCGCTACGCGACCGAGCGCGGCGTTGGCCGCGGCGCCGTAGGCATAGCCGAGCCAGGTGAACAACAGCGCCCAGGCGAGCGCCGTGCCGGCGTTGAAGCGGAAAAAGCGCAGTGGCTCGATGCGCGCCACGCCGCACAGGATCGGCAGCGGCAGACGGATGCCGTACGCGAAGCGCATGAGCAGCATGACGCGGGAGTCGTGCGCCCGCACCAGGGCCCGGGCGCGCTCGACTGCCGGACGCCAGTGCGGAGGCAAGCGTGCCAGCAGCGGCTCTCCGTAGCGCCGGCCGAGCGCGAAATAGATCTGATGCCCCAGCGTGGCGGGGAGCAGTGCGATCAGCGTCACCGCCCACCACGGCCAGTATCCCGCCGCAGCGAGCGCGCCGCCCACGATGACGGCCGCTTCTCCCTGGAGCCAGGCCCAGACGAATAGCACCGGGCCGCCATAGCTGTGGATTACCGCGCCGAGATCCATGCCTCGGCGCAATCTACGCGGTCAGGCCGCGGTCAGCTGTGGCGCACGGGGCAGAGCTCGGTATGGAGCCGGGCAGCCTGGTCCCGCAGCAGGCGGCGTGCAGTATGGCGCGCGAAGTTCCAGCTGCGCCAGTCGGCGTGGTCGAGCCGGGCACGCTGTCTCAGCAGGCCGGCCGCGACCGTGCACCGCGCGGTGGCGTCGAGGCGGGGGTAGGCCCGCAGCAGAACCGGCACGGCGTCGGCGCTGAGCGACGCCGCGTACCAGCCGTCGAAGGGGCGCTCGACGGGAGGACGCGCCAGGTTAGTCCGGACGATGACGGCGTCGGGATTGAGGAGGTGCAATCCACCGAGGACGACGAAGCCTTGCACCAATACTCCGAAGGCGAAGCGCCGGCGCTGCCCGCGCAGCGCCGTCCAGCCGAACCACGCGGCGACGCCGGCGAGGTACAGCATGAAGGCGGTCGAGTACAGGCGGATTTCCGAAAGCCCGTACGCACTCACGTACAGTCGCATGCGCTCGAGGGCGGACGCCATGACGACCGCGAGCAGCAGGAGCAGGACGGTCGCGAGCTGCCGGAACGTGCGCTGGTGCTCCGCCGGCTCGTGGCGGAGCAGCCAGTCGGCGCCGGTGAGCAGGGGGAGCACGAGGGCGCTGGCCGTCACGAGCTCGAAGAAGCCGCGGCGGGCGTACTCCGCGTAGGTGAGGCCGCCCGCGGCGACGACGAGCGTGGCGCCGCCGAACAGGTATCGCAGCTGAATGACGACGAAGACCAGAAACAGCAGGTCGACGAGCCCCAGCGCGGTCGCCACGGGAATGATGCCGAGCGACAGCCCGCTCTCCCCTTCGGAAGCCGGCACGAGCGAACGGATCAATGCGCCCCGGAAGTATCCCGCCACCAGCGCCCCCCACACGGCGAACAGGACTACGTGAGACAGCAAGTCGCCGAAGTCGACGTCGAAGGCACCGGCAACCACGGTCCCGAACACGCTGTCGGCCGAGGTAAACAGACCTCCGAACACCACGAGCAGGGGGAACGCCAGCGCCGCGCCCAGCGCCGCTCCCCGGACCTGCCGCATCCGTCCTTCACTGGGGAGCTCCCTCCACGTTACGTCGTGACCGACGAGCGGGATGACGCCCAACCACGCGTCCAGGGCGCCGGCGATGCCGGCATGGACGTAGTGCCACGCCTGGCGCCCGCGCAGCGCGACGCCCTTGAGGCTCAGGCTGGCGACCGCCAGGAGGATCACGAGGCCGACGGCGTCGAACAGATGGAGGATGGTCGCGTCGCGCGCGACGAAGTTCGATGCGACGAGCAACGCGGCGCCGGCGAGCCACAGCGCGTCGTGGGTCACCGCCACGTGGTGGCGACGGACGAGCCACCACGCTGCGGCGATCAGGACGACGGTGCACAGGAAGGCGTTCAGGCCCCATGGCGCGGCGCGCAGCAGCGCGTCGCCGAGGACTCCCGCCAGAGTCGCCGCGCCGAGGATGTCCAGCCCGAGGCGGGTTCGCTCGCTCATGGCGCTCATGGTGCCGACCCCGAGCTGGTTTTCGAAGCGATCCAATTCAGCAGCATCAAGCAGGGCACGACGTACGGGAACACGCCGTACAGCGTATCGCTGGCCGAGTGCGAGTGCCGGTCCACGGCCAGGAACACCTGGGCGCAGAACACCAGCGCCAGGGCCACGAGCCCGATGCCAGGCCAGCTCACCGGCCGGTATACCCAGCCCCAGGGCACGAACCAGCCACGCCCGCCGCTCACGGCGCTCATCCCGCCGCCGCCTCGGGCAGGCCGCCGAAGCGGCGTTGGCGCGCCCGGAAATCGCCCACGGCACGCGTCAGCTCCGCCGGGCCGAAGTCGGGCCACATGGTGTCGGTGAAGTACAACTCGGCATAGGCGGCTTCCCACAAGAGGAAGTCCGAGAGCCGCTGCTCGCCGCCGGTGCGAATCAAGAGGTCGACGTCGGGGAGAATGACGCCGGCCCGAATCGCCCAGCGGGCCGAGTAGTCGACCGCCAGCCGGAGCTCGAGCCGGTCGCCTCGACCCGTGGCGCGCTCGGCGGCGGCGATCCCGGCCACGAGCGGCGCGGGCAGCCGATCGCGCCGCCCCACCACCTCGAGGCGCACGCCGTTCTCCACCAGGCGCGGTGTCTCGGTGCGAAGGTGACGGGCGAACAGCCGCATCAGCGCGGCGACCTCGGCCGGCGGGCGCTTCCAGTTGTCGGCGGAGAAGGCGTACAGGGTGAGGGCGGCGATGCCCTGGTCGGGGGCGGCCTCGACCACCCGGCGGACGGCGTCGGCGCCGGCGCGATGGCCCGCGACGCGGGGCAGGCCGCGGCGCGCGGCCCAGCGGCCGTTGCCGTCCATGATGATCGCGACGTGAATCGAAGAGCTTTGCGGCATAAAGTCAGACCTCAAAAAAAATTGCTCGGCTCACCCCTGACGGGTGACGCGAATGAGCGCTTCCATGTGGTCGAGGTAATGCTCCAGGGCGCGCCGTCCGGCACCCGTCAACCGGTATTCGGTCTTGGGGATCCGTCCCGCGAACGACTTGGTGCAGGTGACGTAGGACGCCTCCTCGAGCTTGCGCGCGTGTACGCTCAAGTTGCCGTCCGTGGTCTTCAAGAGCGCCTTGAGCTCGTTGAAGCTGAGGCTGTCGTTCACGGCGAGCGCGCTCACGATGCCGAGGCGCACGCGCTCGTGGATCAGCCGGTCGAGCTCGGCGGTACGCGGGCCGGCGCTGGCGCGCGCCCGCGCGACGTCCCGTTCGACCGCCTCAGTCTTTCTCGCTACTCCCTGTCTAGCCACCGTACCTCCGGGCAATGATCGTGCCGAACACCATGTGCAGCCCACCGAATCCGGCCGCCATCAACCAGTTTCCCCACGCGGCCGGTCCGAGCAGCGCCGCGGCGCCGAAGGTCATGAAGCAGACCCCCATCACGGGGACGATGCGGACCGAGAACGCGCCGCCGGTCACGAACCCGGTCCCGTACAGCAGCAGCCACGTTCCCGGGAGCGCCTGCCACAGCCCCACCCGCGACAGCGCCACCGTGAGCAGGCCACCCACGACCATCGGAGGCAGAAAGCTCAAGCCCGCCCGGCGTCCCGGTCCCGAGAGCAGGGGATCGTTCACGGCGAATGCTTTGCGCACCATGGTCGCGCCGCCGATCCCGAGCGCCACGACCGCCTCGCCCAGCCAGGTGGCGAGCCACAGCTCGGGCGTCGGCTGCCGAGCGGCCAAGAGCGCCGCGACGAGCGCGGTCGCTCCCACGGCCACCTGTCCCCACCCCGGTACGGCGGTGAACGATCCGGCCCGCTCCATGGTCTGCCGGATGTAGCGGAGGTTGTCGAGCGCGCGATCGTGCAGCGGCCGCGGGGCGGTCATGGCTCAAAGATCGCTGCACGCCCGTCCGTTGTCAAGTACTTTGTAATATAAAGTAAGTACGCTTCCAGCGTGCGCGTCTACATCTCGGTGGACATGGAAGGCGTCGCCGGCGTGGTCCACGAGTCCCAGACGGACCCGACCGACCCCGCCTGTGCGGCAGAGTACGCGCGCTTCCGGCGCCTCATGACGGCGGAGGCCAATGCCGCCGTGGAAGGCGCCGTCGCGGCGGGGGCCACCCGGGTGGTCGTGAACGACAGCCACTGGTTCATGCGCAACCTGCTGGCGGAGGAGCTGCATCAGGCGGCGGAGCTCGTGGCCGGCGACCCCAAGCCCCGCTCCATGGTGCAGGGAATCGATGAGCAGGAGCCGGGCGGCTTCGACGCCGCGCTATTCATCGGATATCACGCGCGCGCCGGCACCCGGCACGCCATCCTCGACCACACCTACGCCGATCGCATTTACGAGGTACGCTTGAACGGCAAGCCGGTGGGCGAGCTCGGCATCAACGCGGCGTTCGCGGGCGTGCACGGCGTGCCGGTGGCACTCGTGAGTGGGGACTCCGCGCTGGCGTCCGAGGCGAAGGACCTGCTGGGCGACGGCGTGAGCACGGTCGTCGTGAAGCACGCGGTGGGCCGGCACGCCGCGCGGAGCGTGGCTCCCGCGCTGGCCTGCGGCATGATCCGGGACGAGGTGACCCGCACGCTCAAGCGCAAGCACGCGCCGTTCATCCTGCAGCCGCCGATCGCGCTCGAGGTGGATTTCGCTCAGACGATCCATGCCGACATGGCGGAGCTGTGCCCGGGCGCGACGCGCACGGCGGGCCGCACGGTGGCGTTCTCGCACGCCGATTACCACGAGGTGTTCCGGGTTTGGCGGGTGCTGCTGAACCTCTCTGCGGTGGTCTAGCGCGGGGCGCCCCTGGCTATGTTGCGCGGGCGCGTCTATGATGGAGGCCTGACCACTCTCCTCGCTCGCCTCCAAGCCGCCGTCGCGGACGACTATTCGGTTGCCTGCGAGATCGGCCGTGGTGGCATGGCCACGGTGTACCTGGGAGACGATCTCAAGCTGGAGCGCCGGGTCGCCATCAAGCTGCTCCATCCGCAGCTCGCCACGGGCCTCGGGGTCGAGCGCTTCCTGCGTGAGATCAAGACTGCGGCCGGTCTGACCCACCCCCACATCGTCCCGTTGTTCGATTCCGGCGAGTCCGGGGGACTGTTGTTCTACGTCATGCCGTACATCGACGGCGAAACATTGCGCCGGCGACTGACGCGGGAAGGCAGCCTGCCGATCGAGGACGCGGTCCGCATCGCATGCGAAGTCTTGGAGGCGCTCGGGTACGCCCACGCGCACGGCGTGGTGCACCGCGACATCAAGCCGGAAAACATCATCTTCTCGGCCGGCCGCGCGCTGGTGACGGACTTCGGGATCGCGCGCGCGGTGTCGGCCGCGAGTCTCGAGCCGCTCACCATCGACGGCGCCGTCGGCACGCCCGCCTACATGAGTCCGGAGCAGGCGAGCCAGAGCCCGCAGCTCGACGGGCGGTCCGACATCTACAGTCTCGGCTGCACGCTCTACGAGATGCTGACCGGGTCGGTGCCCTTCACCGGGTCCACGGCGCAGGCCGTGATGGCGCGCCACCTGCTCGATGTGGTCCCGCCGATCCGAAGCGTGCGGCCGACGGTGCGGCACGCCCTGGAACAGGCCGTGCTGACGGCGCTGGCCAAGGCGCCCGCGGATCGATTCGCCACGGCCGGCCAGTTCGCCCGAGCCCTGAACGCGCCCGACGAGGTGACTCTCGACGGCGAGGGGGGCGAATCGATTGCCGTCTTGCCGTTCGCGAACCTGAGCGGCGACCCCGACTTCGAGTATTTCAGCGAGGGCATCGCCGAAGAGATCATCAACGCCCTCACGCAGCTGCCCGGCCTGCGCGTCGCCGCGCGTACGTCGTCGTTCGCGTTCCGCGGGGAAGGCATCGATCTCGCCGAGGTCGGCGCGAAGCTCAAGGTCGGGACGGTGCTCGTGGGGAGCGTGCGCCGGGCGGGCAACCGGCTGCGGATCAGCGCCCAGCTCGTGAAGGTCGCCGACGGCTACCATCTCTGGTCGGAGCGCTACGACCGCGAGATGACCGACGTCTTCGCGATCCAAGACGAGATCGCGAAGGCGATCGCCAACCGGCTGCGGGTCACGCTCGGAGAGGATGGGGCACCGCTGGTCACACCGACCACCGACAATCTCGACGCCTATCATCTCTACCTGAAGGGCAGGTACTACCTGGCGCAGCGGGGACTCGGCCTCAAGAAGGCGCTCGAGTGTTTCGATCAGGCGCTGGCGCTGGACCCGAACTACGCGCTCGCCTACGCGGGCCTTGCCGACGCGTGTACGGTGCTGGCGGAGTACGGGGTCGCGCCACCCAACGTGGTCCGACCCAAGGCGCGCGCGGCGGTGCAGCGGGCGCTCGAGCTGGCCCCCGACCTCGCGGAGGTCCATTGCGCTTCAGGGGCGCTGGCCTTCATCTGCGACTGGGACTGGCCTCGCGCAGCGCGAGACTTGCGACGTGCGGTGGAGCTGAATCCGCGCTCCGTCACGGCGCGGCAATGGCTCTCGTACTATCTGGTCTTCATCGAGGGCCGGCTCGAGGACGGCGTGGCGCAGGCCCGGCGCGCCCTCGAGCTCGACCCGTTGGCGCCGTTGCTGGTGATGCAGCTCGGCATGACGCTCACGGGGGCGGGTCGGTATGAGGAAGCCGTCTCGTCGTTCCGGCGGGCCGGGGAACTTGCACCCATGATGTTCCAGGCCACCATCCATCTAGGATTGGTCTTCAACCATCTGGGCAGGAGCGATGAGGCAATCGCACCCTTGGAAGTGGCGGTGACGACGTCCGGACGCCACCCATGGACGCTCGCCGCGCTCGCCGTGTGTTATAGCTCGCTTGGACGAGTGGGCGATGTGGAAGCGATTCGCGACGAGCTCGTCGCGCGGGCGCGGCGAGAGCACGTGCAGGCGAGCATCCTCGCTATTGTGGCGGCGAGCCTCGGGCGAATGGACGAGACCTTCGAGCTGCTGGAGCGGGCGTGCGAGGAGCACGACGGCATCCTGGTGTACTCGAAGCGCTATCCTTTCTTCAAGGTGCTCCAGGCCGATCCGCGGATGGCGCGCATTTACCGCCGCATCGGGTTCCCCGATGGCGCGAGCTACGGAGCGAGCAGCACCAGCCCGTAATCTCCCACGATCTCGAACCCGATCGCCAGGTACGCGGCCCGCGCCGCCGCATTGCTTGGATCGGCGAACAGCACTGCCCGTCGCACCCCCTGCTTGCCCGCCGCCACGAGCGAGCCCGCCACCACGCTGCGTGCGTAGCCCCGGCCGCGGAACTCGGGCGGCGTCCAGACGCCGCCGATCTGCACGATGTCGGGGAGCATCGCGTTGAATACGGAATAGGCCACGGGCGTTTTGTCGTCGACCAGCACCCAGTCGGCGCCGCGCTCGTGGTGCAGCAGGACGTCGGCGCGGCTGGCGCGGTGCAGCCCCGGCCCGTCGGCCGCGCCCAGCGCCTCCACGGAAAAGCTCGTGCGCCACTCGACCAGCAGCTCGAGGTCCTCGGGCCGGGGGTGACGGCAGCGCACCGCGCCGCTGGCGAGCTGTGGCGGAGCCACCAGCCGGTCCAGCTCGAGCGCGTACAGCTCGTCGCGACTGTCCTTGACGGCCGCGGCGGTCGCCAGCCCGAGCGCGGCGCGCGCGGCGACGACCTGTGCCCACGGACCCGAGAACCCCGTGGCCGCGCGGCGCGAGCGGCGCACCGCTTCCGCCGCCAGCGCGGCGACGTGTACGGGCGCCTGCACGAGGATCATTCCGTTCCAGCAGTGCGCCACCACCCCGACCATGCGGCCGTCCTCGAGCGCCGCTACGTAAGTCGCCTGCAATGGCTGCCCGCCGTCCACGAGACCGGCCGCCCGCGCGTTGGAGCGCAGGAACATCGACGAATCAGCGTGGGCGACGAGGAACGCGTCGAGCGCGGCTTCGTCGCCGGGGCCGAGCAGCCGGACCTCAGGCACCGCTTAGCCCGGCGGCGAGCGGTGCAGCTTGAGGATCTTGAGCGACAGGCTGCGCGCCAGGATCCCGATCCCACCGGGGTCGCCCTGGCGACGAGGCACCGCCCGATAGATCAGGATGACCAGCAGCCAGGTGAGCCAGCTCGACCGCTCGCTCCACGACAGCCCGCGCAGCATGAGCCACGGCTGCGTGTAGGCCGCCGTCCACGGCTGCCAGTCGGCCTGGGCGAGGGCGATCGGCCTCGCGAGAATTCGGTTCGAGCGGAAGCCGTGCGCGCTCGGGCTCGACAGGTTCCAGACGCAGGTCGCCTTGCCCCAGCCGTGATTGTCGCTGGCGCCCACTACGAGTAGGTCGTGTTCCCGCGCCAGCTCGAGCACCCGGGTGCGCGCCGGCGCGGGAAACGCGAGAGCTTTGGGGGCACAATTCACGATCTCGAAGCCGTCCACGCCGCTGGCGACGAAGCCATCGAGATCGTCCCAGTGATTGCGCCAGTACTCGGGCAGCGACGCGATGCCGATCGCCCCCTGGCTGTGCAGCGCCGCGAACACGCCGAGCATTCCGGGGGTGTCGCGGTTGAACTTGGCGCGGTCGATCATGGTCACCGGGCCCAGCGCAACCACGTGCTGGCCGTACACGCTCCATTCGACGCCCGGCAACAGCGGGATCGGGTAGCCCGTGGTGTCGTCGTCGAAGATCGCGTTGTGATCGGTGACGTAGGACGCCTCGAACCCCTGCGCCGCATGCCAGCGCGCGAGATCGCGAGCGGTCCAACCGGGTCGTCCATCGTGTGATGCGGCCGTGTGCGCGTGGTAGTCGATCACCGTGAGGGTCGAGTCCGCGGGCGCGAGCTGCACCACCGGACGGGGAAGGAGCACCGCGGCCACGCCCAGCGCCACGACGGCGAGCGGACCGAGCGACGCCCGGAGCAGTCGCCGCCGCCGGGGGCCCGAGCGCGCGACACCCCAGGCGGCCAGGCCGATCACCCACACGACCAGGAACCACCAGGCTCGCCCTATGCTCAGGAACGTGAGCGCATCGAGCACGTCCAACAACGGTGCCAGCAGGGTGTAGGTGGCGGGGCGTACCAGGTCGACGTCGTAGGGCGGTGCGCCGGTGACCGCATCGACAAGCGGAGGGAGCGGTGCGAGCGCCGAGACGATGACCAGCGCCATGAGGGTGAAGGCGATCGGGTAGCGGCGCAGGAGATTCATCCGTACAATCTTGGGCATGCGGGCACTCCACGCCACATTGTTCGGTGCCGTGACGCTCGACCGGTTCGCCGCCATCCCCGACGTGGTGCTCGGCCCCCTGGCGGGCCGGTCCGAGGCCGACTGGCACCACGCCCCGCCCGGCAAGTGGACCCCGGCGCAGATCGTCCATCACCTCGCGATCTCCGTGGACGGGAGCAGTCGCGTGTTCCAGGAGCGGCGCGCCAAGCCGCCGATGCGGCGCCGACCGCGGCCGCTGCGGCAACGGGTGTGGCATTTCCTGTATATCGATGTGGGATGGATTCCGTCGGGGCGGCGTGCTCCGGAGGTAACCGAGCCGGCCGAGCATCCCGATGCGCGCGCGGTGGAGCGTCAGCTGCGCGACGGTGTGACGCGCTTCCTCGCGCTCGCCCGCGAGCTGCTGCCGGCCCGGCGGGCGGACTTGTTCGTGAGACACCCCGCATTTGGTGACCTCACGCTCCCCGAGTGGCTGCGGTTCCACGTCCGCCACTGCGCCCATCACGCCAGGCAGATCCGGGCGCGGCTCGCGTCATGACCCGGAAGAAGGACAAGCTCACCGTGCGCGTACCAAATCCCAAGGCGCCCGTGAAGCAGCGGCTCAAGACGCCGGCGCACAAGGTGCACCGGTCCGCGAAGCAGTACCGCCGAAGGGAGAAGCATCCGCACCGGTCTTCGGACGTCGAGTGACGGCCATCCGGTGCTGGGCACGGTAACGTACCTGGTAAGACCGAACGCCCTCCAAAACAACGGTGCCTCAAATGCCCGACTATACCTATCTGATCGTCGGCGGCGGCATGACCGCCGATGCCGCCGCCCAGGCCATCCACGAAGCCGATCCCGCCGGCTCGATCGGCGTGATCGGCGCCGAGCCGCACCCGCCGTACGACCGACCGCCGCTCTCGAAAGCGCTCTGGAAGGGCGAGCCCGAGGAGAAGATTTGGCGCAAGACGGCCGCCACGGGGGCCGAGCTGCACCTGGGCCGTCGGGTCGCGTCGATCGATCCGCGGGCGCACCAGGCGACGGACGACCGGGGCACGAAATACCGCTTCGCAAAGCTGTTGCTCGCCACCGGCGGGATGCCGCGACAGCTGCCGCTCAAGACGGACCAGATCATCTATTACCGCACGCTCGACGACTACCGCCGGCTGCGCCCGCTCGCGAGCCAGAGCGTGCGCTTCGGCGTGATCGGCGGCGGCTTCATCGGGAGCGAAGTCGCCGCGGCGCTCCGGATGCAGGGACGCGACGTGACGATGCTCATTCCGGAGGCGGGGGTCGGCGCCCGGGTGTTTCCGGCCGATTTGTCGGGCTTCCTCGTCGACTACTATCGGCAGAAGGGCGTCACGATGCGGATGGGGGAGGGGATGGCGGGGCTCGATCGGCGCGCGGGGTCGTGCGTGGTGCGCACCACCACCGGCAGCGAGCTCGTAGCCGAGGTCCTGGTGGCGGGACTGGGCATCACGCCGGCGGTGGAGCTGGCCGAGCAGGCGGGCCTGCCGGTGGACAACGGGATTTTGGTGGACGAGTTCTGCCGCACCAGTCAACCGGATGTGTATGCCGCGGGCGACGTCGCCAACTTCGCCAATCCGGCGCTGGGCACCCGGCTGCGCGTGGAGCACGAGGACAATGCCAACACGATGGGGCGCACCGCCGGCCTCAACATGGCGGGCCGGGCGACGGCATACCATCATCTGCCCTTCTTCTATTCGGATCTGTTCGACCTGGGCTATGAGGCGGTGGGTGACCTGGACGCCCGGCTCGACACGGTGGCGGATTGGAAAGAGCCGTTCCGAGAAGGCGTGGTCTACTATCTGAAGGACGGCCGGGTGCGCGGCGTACTCTTGTGGAACACGTGGGGGCAGGTGGACCACGCGCGGGCGCTCATCGCGGAGCGGGGTCCGTTCACGCCGCGAGACTTGAAGGGCCGGCTGCCGGCGTAACGGGCGGGTTCGGTCCAGCCCCGCCGCCTGGCGGTTTGGGTGCGGCGACGGTAAGCTGCAACGCCTCAAGCGCAACGGGGAGCGGAGGGCGATGCGCCGGATCGCGTTGTGGGTCGGCGCGGCCTCGATCGCGATGGCGCAAGGCGGGCCGCGCGTCACGGGCCGCGTGGCGATGCTCGAGAAGAAGGGGAAGCCGTCTCCTGACCTGGGGGCCGCGGTGGTCTCCCTGGAGGGCGCGGGCGCCGCCGCGGCGCACCCCGTCACGGTCGAGATGGCGACCAGCGACAAGGAATTCGTCCCCCGCGTGCTGGTGGTCCCGGTCGGCTCGACGATACGCTTCGCCAACCGCGATCCGTTCGACCACAACGTCTTCTCCGCCAGCGACTCCAACCAGTTCGACCTGGAGCGGTATGGGCGGGGGGAGACCCGCGCTCAGACGTTCGCACATCCGGGGCTGGTGCGTGTGTTTTGCAACATCCACCCCCGCATGGTGGCCTTCGTCCAGGTGATGAGCGGCCGTCTGTTCACGCAGCCGGCGAGCGACGGCAGCTTCGTCATTTCCGACGTCCCGCCGGGCGCGTACACGCTGCACGTCTGGCACGAGCGGAGCCCCGAGGTGACGCGCGCCGTGCGAGTCACGGCGGCGGGCGTCGTGGGAGTCGACGTAGAGCTGGACGCGCGCGGCTTCCGCTGGGTGCCGCACAAGAACAAGTACGGCGAGGACTACCCCACGAATGAGGGACTCGAGCGCTACTAGGCCGGCGCGGCTCGGCCTGGGCGCGAAGATCTTCGTGGCCGCGACGCTGTCGATCGCGGCGGTGCTCGGCGTGACGCTCGGTCTGACGACGGTGCAGGCGGACCGCACGGCTGACCAGTCGATCCGGCGCGCCCTGGCCGGGGTGCGACGCGGGGTCCAGGCATTTCTGTCCGGCCGCACCGCGACGTTCATGGGCATGAGCGGGGTGAGCGCCGAGGTGCCACAGTTCCGCGAGCGGCTGCTCAAGAGCGCCGAGCGCTCCAACGTGCTCGACCAGGCGGCCGAGTACCGGCAGTTGCTCGGGGCCGCCTGGGTGCTGGTGACGAACGAGCGCGGCATCCTGGTGGCACGGACCGACTATCCGGCGCAGTTCGACGTCGACCTGTCGCGCAGCGCGCTGGTTGCCGGC
>Ga0209473_1000292_pt1 | contig 31720 bp, 30 predicted proteins | sample GraSoiAngelo_133_FD_185890 | JGI IMG/M metagenome (GOLD analysis project Ga0209473, IMG submission 185890) | Grasslands soil microbial communities from the Angelo Coastal Reserve, California, USA - 14_0929_05_20cm (SPAdes) (version 2) | ecosystem: Environmental > Terrestrial > Soil > Grasslands ...
TGTCGCTCATGAATTGAAGAACCCGCTGACGTCGCTGCGCTCGGCGGTCGAGACGCTGCCGTTGGCGCGCAACGAGAACAGCCGCGCGCGGCTACTCGCGGTCATCGAACACGACGTCAAGCGGCTCGACCGGCTGATCTCGGATATTTCCGATGCCAGCCGGCTCGATGCCGAGTTGCAGCGCCAGGACATGGAGCCGGTCGATTTGCGCCGGCTGCTGACGACGCTGGTCTCGGTCGCCAACGAAACCCGGCTCGGCCATGACGTCACCGTCGAAGCCCGCTTCGAAGGCAGAGGCCCGGCCGACACCTTCTCGGTGCCGGGGCACGATTCGCGGCTCGGACAGGTGATCTCCAACCTGTTGTCCAACGCGCAGTCATTCTCCAACGCCGGCGGCAAGGTGCGCATCACCTGCCGGCGGGCGCGTTCCGACATCGAAATCATCGTCGACGACGATGGACCCGGGATTCGCCCGGACGCATTGGAGCGGGTGTTCGAGCGCTTCTACACCGACCGTCCGCATCAGGGTTTTGGACAGAATTCAGGGCTCGGCCTGTCGATCTCGAAACAGATCATGGAGGCGCATGGCGGTCGCATTTGGGCCGAGAACCGCGCCGGCGCGGTCGGGTCCGATGGCGAGGCGACGATTGCTGGTGCCCGCTTCGTGGTCAGGCTGCCGGCGCCATGACGGACGCCGCTGGTGCGAGCATCCACGCGTCCGCGGTCAGGATCGGAAATCGCGGCGTCCTGATCCGCGGGCCGTCAGGCTCGGGCAAGTCGCGCCTTGCCTTCGATCTCATCACCAGCGGTCGTTCCGGGCAGATCGCGCCGGCCATTTTGGTCGGCGACGACCGTGTCCATCTGGACACAGGTGGAGGACAATTGCGCGTGCGCACCGCGCCGGAATTGGCCGGCCTGATCGAGATCCGCGGGCTCGGCATTCGCCGTTGCGAGTTTGCCGAGGAAGCTGTGGTCGGTCTCGTGGTCGATCTCGCGGCGGCCGATGCCGAGCGACTGCCATCACCGGAAGCGCTTATCACGGACATTTTCGGTGTTTTGATACCGAGAATCCCCGTGGGAGAGGGCTATCCGCCGTTGCCACTGGTTGTTGCTGTGCTGACGACAACCGAAAGTTCATCTTCCGTTAACCATTCCGCCGATTGTATGAAGGGGATTGGTAACCATATCAGGCCCACTATCGCGACCGAATAGACCGTCGCAGCTCCCCCACTTCCCATCCGATCAAGGGAGATCCGCAAACATCCCCTCTTGCGCAGGGGCTCTGGATGGTCAAAGTGGCGCGTTCGTGCGGTGCACCAAAAAGCACCCGCGAGGAGTTTCCGATGATTGGCCTAGTACTGGTGACCCATGGGCGCCTTGCCGACGAGTTCCGGGCAGCGCTCGAACATGTCATGGGTCCTCAAAAACAAATCGAAGCGGTCACGATCGGTGCCGAGGACGATTCCGATTTGTGTCGAAGTGACATTATCGAAGCGGTTAACCGCGTCGATTCCGGCGACGGCGTCGCCATCCTGACCGACATGTTCGGCGGCACGCCTTCCAACCTCGCGATCTCCTGCATGAGCCGCCCCAAAGTCGAAGTGCTCGCAGGCATCAATCTTCCCATGCTGGTCAAGCTCGCCAAGGTCCGCGAGGAGCGCTCGCTGCCCGACGCCATCGCCCTGGCCCAGGAAGCCGGCCGCAAATACGTCACCATCGCCAGCCGGGTGCTCGCCGGCAAATGAACGACGACGTCCCGGCGCCCGAAAATATTCCCGGGCCGCGCGTGCCGGCAGGCGCCATCTCCCGCGAGCTTCTCATCATCAACAAACGCGGACTGCACGCGCGCGCCTCCGCTAAATTCGTCCAGACCGTCGAGCGCTTCAATGCCGAAGTCTGGGTGACGCGCGGCGGCGAGACCGTCGGCGGCACCTCGATCATGGGACTGATGATGCTGTCGGCAGCGCCCGGGACCACGATCGTGGTCTCCGCGATCGGCCCTGAAGCCGAGGCCGCGGTCAAAGCCATCGGCGAACTCGTCGAAAGCAAATTCAACGAAGAGAGCATGTAGTCCGCACGAGCTATCTCCGTCATCGCTGCGCACCGCAGGGATGACGGAGATAGCTTCAAAACGGATTGGTGACGATGCCGCCATCGGCGCGCAAGGCCGCGCCGTTGGTGGCGCTCGAGGCCTTGGAACAGAGATAGCAGATCAGGTTGGCGATCTCCTCGGGCTTCGCGTAACGCTGCAACAGCGACCCCGGCCGGCGTTCGCTGAACGTGCGCGCCACGAGATCATCGACGCTCGTTCCCATGGCCTCGGCGCGGGACGAAAGCCGGGTCGACGTCAGCTCGACCCAGGTCGGGCCCGGCAGCACCGAATTCACGGTGATGCCGGTCGACTTGGTCTGCTCGGCGGCGCCGCGGGCGATGTAGAGCAGTGCGGCTTTCGAGAAGCCGTAATGCACCATCTCCTTGGGAACATAGATGCCGGATTCGCTCGAGACGAACACGACGCGGCCCCATTGCTTGTGGTCCAGCATCCGCTTCAGATAATGCCGCGTCAGACGCACGGCGCTCATCACGTTGACTTCGAACATTCTCATCCAGTCGCCGTCCTCGATATCGAAGAAGGCTTTCGGTTCGTAGAATCCGAGATTGTTGACGAGGATATCGACCTCGGGAAATTGCGCCACGAGAGCGGCGCAGCCTTCGGCGCTGGCGAGATCGAAAACGGCTCCATGCAATTTGGCCGAAGGCGAAGATTGCCTGATCTTCGCCATGGCTTCCGTGACGGCGGCATCGCCTCGCCCGTTGATGATGACTTCCGCGCCCATTTGGGCGAGCCCCGCGGCCGATGCGAACCCGAGACCCCGCGTCGAACCGCTAACCAGTGCGACCTTTCCGGTCAGATCGAGATCCATGTGCGGGCCCTTTGCAATTCCTGTTCAGCTAGGCTGCCGACCGCCTATTTCGCGGGTGGGGCAATATAGATTTTCCAATTGATCGCCGGCCCCGGATGGCCGCGGTAAAAGCGCTGCGTGGTCATCACCAATTGCTCGGCACCTTTGGCATGCTGTGCCATCCAGGCTTCGCAAGCGGGCAACCGCCCATCGGTGGTATCGCAGATGCCGATGAAGCCGAGCCGCTGGGCTTCATCAAGCGAAGTCAACCCCGACGACCAGAGTTCGCCCGGCGTGAACGGCGCCGGATGATCGGGGCTGTAGAACGTCATGGGCTCGCCGACTTCCGTCGTGCCGGCGACTACCGCCCAGCGCGAACCAAACCGTTCGCGCCACGCTTGCGTGAGCTCGCGGGCGAGTTGCGAGCGCGCCCCATAGCTGTTGGCAGCGTTGGGATTATCCTCCATCTCGCGCTCGGCGATGGCGGGTGCAGCGGCCAACGTCGCGAGCGTGAGCACGAGCCAGATCAGGGTGATGCGAAACAGTGCGCGTTCGTGAATGCGCAAGCGGGGCATTGCGACCAGCGCCAGCGGCGTGAGGAAGAACAGCGAAATTCCCCAATCGGTTTTCATGTAGATCGTGAAGATCAAGCCACCGAGCGGGGGGCCGATCGCGACAATGATCTGGATGATCCAGATGTTGAGAGCATGCGAGACGTTCACGCCCGGATTGGCGCCGGGCGACCATATTCGCGAAAGTCGCGGTCGAGGGAACGATAGCGCCAGCGCCGCGAGCGCCACTGGCACCGCCAGCAGCGCCAGATTGTGCCCGACATAGCCGAGCACAAGCTGGGCGCTTTGCGCGCGGCTCGACAGGCCATAGACGTCGCCGGCATAAGTCAGCGGCACGAAGTCGACTTGCTTCAGCCAGATCAGATGCGGGATCATCGCGACCGCAAGTGTCGCGATCGCAACCCACGGCGCCGGCGAGCGCAGGAATTCTAGTCGCTGGGGGTGAATCAGCGCCGCAAGGCCAATGGCGCCGATCATGGTCAGCACCCAATATTTCGTCATCAGAGCGAGCGCGCCGGCGAGCCCCAGCCATATGCCGGATCGCCATGTGCGTTTCTCAAACGCGTGCAGATAGGCCAGTACGACAAGCGGCAAGGTGACGAGCTGCAACAGATCAGGGTTGTACTTAAAGCCCTTGAAATTGAAGATCGGGTAGAGCGCGAGCATCACCACGACAAGGAACGCGCGGCGGCGATCGACCACGCGCAGCGCAATGAACCAGCAAATCACTATCCCGATGCCGAGCGTCGTCATCGCCAGCGCGTAGGTCGCCCAATCCTTGACCGGAAAGAAATAGAACCACAATCCCGCGATCCAGCCGGCCAGCGGCGGATGCTTGCCGTAACCGAGCTGGAATTTCTGTCCCCAGGCAAACGCCTCCGCGACGTCCATATGGACATCCTGCGCCGCTTTTAGATCGATCAGGATCAAGGTCCAGAGCAGGCCATGCACGAGCGCGAAGCTGACCACGAGCCAAAGGCCGGACTTGGGACTGGTGGCGCGCGCGACCAGCCACGCCGCCAGCCGCCGGACGCTTAAGCGTCGGCGCTTACGCGAAGTCTCGGGCAATAATGATGCAGTCGACATGGCAGAAGTGCGTAGCGCGTTTTTGACACAAGTGGAATCAGCTTGGCGTGAACAAACCCCGCTAAAACGCGGCAATATGGTTGCCGCGCCAAAGCGTGAATGCTATCCCGCGCCCATGACGACTGCCCCTATTTCCAACATCCGAAACTTCGCCATCGTCGCCCATATCGACCATGGCAAATCGACGTTGGCCGACCGGCTGATCCAGATCACCGGCGGGCTTACGGATCGCGAAATGGCGGGCAAGGAACAAGTGCTCGATTCCATGGATATCGAGCGCGAGCGCGGCATCACCATCAAGGCGCAGACCGTCCGGCTCAATTATCACGCCAAGGACGGCAAGGATTACGTCTTCAACCTGATGGACACGCCGGGCCATGTCGACTTCGCCTATGAAGTTTCACGCTCGCTGGCTGCCTGTGAGGGTTCCCTGCTGGTGGTCGATGCCAGCCAGGGCGTGGAGGCGCAGACGCTCGCCAACGTCTACCAGGCGCTCGACAACAACCACGAGATCGTGCCCGTCCTCAACAAGGTCGACCTGCCGGCAGCCGAACCCGACAAGGTCAAGCAGCAGATCGAGGACGTGATCGGCATCGATGCGTCCGACGCAGTGATGATATCAGCCAAAACCGGCCTCGGCGTTCCCGACGTGCTGGAGGCGATCGTCACGCGCCTGCCACCGCCGCAGGGCGATCCCGACGCGACCTTGAAGGCACTCCTGGTCGATAGCTGGTACGACGTCTATCTCGGCGTCGTCGTGCTCATTCGGGTGGTCGATGGCGTGATGAAGAAGGGTAACCGCATCCGGATGATGGGCACCAATGCGGCTTACGACGTCGAGCGCGTCGGCTTCTTCACCCCGAAGATGCAGCAGGTCGAGGAACTCGGCCCCGGCGAGATCGGCTTTATCACCGCCGCGATCAAGGAGGTCGCCGACACGCGCGTCGGCGACACCATCACCGACGACAGGAAGCCGGTGACAAAAATGCTGCCGGGCTTCAAGCCGGCCATTCCGGTCGTGTTCTGCGGCCTGTTCCCGGTCGATGCCAACGACTTCGAGTCGTTGCGCGCTGCGATGGGCAAATTGCGCCTCAACGATGCGAGCTTTTCGTTCGAGATGGAGACCTCGGCCGCACTCGGCTTCGGCTTCCGCTGCGGCTTCCTCGGGCTGTTGCATCTGGAGATCATCCAGGAGCGGCTATCGCGCGAGTTCGATCTCAACCTGATCGCGACCGCGCCGAGCGTGATCTACAAGATGCACCTGACCGATGGTCAGGTGATCGAGATCCACAATCCCGTCGACATGCCCGACGTGGTCAAGATCGCCGAAATCGAAGAACCCTGGATCGAGGCGACCATCCTCACGCCCGACGAATATCTCGGCAGTGTGCTGAAGCTTTGCCAGGACCGGCGCGGCGCGCAGAAGGAGCTGACGTATGTCGGCTCGCGTGCGATGGTGAAATACGACCTGCCGCTTAACGAAGTGGTGTTCGATTTCTACGACCGGCTGAAATCGGTCTCCAAGGGCTACGCGTCGTTCGATTATCACCTGACCGACTACAAGCCGGCCGATCTCGTGAAGATGCAGATTCTGGTCAACAGCGAGCCCGTCGATGCGCTGTCGATGCTGGTGCATCGCACCCGCGCGGAGGGGCGCGGCCGCGCCATGGTCGAGAAGATGAAAGAATTGATCCCGCCGCACATGTTCCAGATTCCAATCCAGGCGGCGATAGGCGGCAAGGTGATCGCGCGCGAGACCGTGCGCGCGCTGCGCAAGGACGTCACCGCGAAATGCTACGGCGGCGACGTCACGCGCAAACGCAAGCTTCTGGAGAAGCAGAAGGAAGGCAAGAAGAAGATGCGGCAGTTCGGCAAGGTCGACATCCCGCAGGAGGCTTTTATCGCTGCGCTCAAGGTGGATAGTTGAAATATTGACTCCGTCGTTCCGCGATGGTGCGCAAGCACCAGACCTCAGATGCGCAATTGCGCATCGGGGAATCTCGAGATTCCGGGTTCACCCGCTTCGCTCGCGCCCCGGAATGACAAGCCGCCCCATCTTGCCCTCCCGCGTCAGATGGACCACCATGCCCTCTAATTGATCACTCGATAAAAAGGGCGAGGAGACGAATGAGCAAGCATCCCGGTCTGGATCTCGTCGAGCGCGCCCGGGCATTGCAGCCCCTGATCTCGCGCGAGGCCGATGAGATCGAGCGCACGCGGCGCTTGACGCCCGCGGTGACCTCCGCCCTGATCGAGAACGGGCTGTACCGGGTTCTGTTGCCGCAGAGCCTCGGGGGGGCGGAGGCGCCGCTCGAAATCTTCATGCAGATGCAGGAGGAGATCGCCAAGGCCGACGCCTCCACCGCCTGGTGCCTTGGGCAATGCAGCGTCTGCGCGATGACCGCGGCCTACCTCGACCCCGATGCCGCCGGCGAAATTTTCAACACGCCGCCCGGGATCCTGGCCTGGGGCGCGATCGCCCATGAAGTCCACGCCGTTCCCGGCGGCTACCGGGCCAGCGCGCGCTGGGACTTTGCCTCCGGCTCGCGGCAGGCGAGCTGGCTTGGCGCGCATGTGCGCGTCGTTGAGGCCGACGGCAGCCAGCGGAAAAAGCCGAGCGGCGCGCCGGAAATCCGCACCATCCTGTTCCCGGTGACGAGCGCCACGATGTACGACGTCTGGGACGTCATCGGGCTCAAGGGCACCGGCACCGACTCCTATTCGGTCGACAATCTCTTCATCCCGGACAAATTTGCGGCACTTCGCGACGATCCCTCCGCGTGCCGCGAAAAAGGCCCGCTCTACAAGCTCACCACCAATGCGGTGTTCGGCATGGGTTTTGCCGCCACCGCGGTGGGCGTGGCGCGCTCTACGCTCGATGCCGCGATCGAGCTTGCGCGCAGCAAGCAGCCGCAGGGACTGGCAGCGATGCGCGACAACAGCGCCGTGCAGGGGTTGATCGGACGGACCGAGGCCACCTTGCGCGCGGCGCGCGCCTATCTCTATGCGACGGCGGGGGAAGTCTGGCGCGACCTCGCACGCGGCGATCCCGTCACGGAGGCGCATCGCATTGCGCTGCGCATTGCCACGACCTGGACCATTCATCAGTCGGCTTCCGTGGTCGATACCGCCTATCATATGACAGGCGCCACCGCCGTGTTCGCCGCAAACCCGTTCGAGCGGCGTTTCCGCGACATGCACACGATTGCGCAGCAGATTCAGGCCCGCGACACCCATTACGAAGATGCCGGCAAAGTGATCCTTTCGGCCAGGTTCAGCACGCCGCCCACGACGCGATGAAAGGACCGGCCGGCACGGCTCGGCGCCGTTCGAACACGTCGATCTGGAGCCTTGGTCCCGATCCAGAATCAGGCGCAAACGCATGGCCGTCAACCATTCGTGCAATGCAGAATTTACCTAGTTGTTAAGCACTTTCTGGGAGCTTTCCGAATCTTCCTCGCGGAGCCTCGGAATCCCCCATGTTCAAACTTCGATCGATCTCGGCCCGCCTCATCCTGGTCATTTCATTGACCGTCGCGGTCGCCTGCGGAGTTTTGGGTACATTCTCGATCATCCAGCAGCGCACGCTGACGCAACTCGCGCTCGAACAGCAACTGAAGCTGCAATATGACAGCGTCATCGCGGCGATCGACTATGAGGGGCGCGCCACGCTCGCGGTCAGCGCCGTTATCGCCGCGCTGCCTCCGGTCGGCGACGCCATCGCCAGAGGCGATCGCGACGCGTTGGCGGCACTGCTTGGCGGCCCGATGAAGGCGTTGACGGCGCAGGGTATCCCGCTGATCACGTTCCAGACGCCGCCGGCGCTGTCGTTCTACCGGGTCCATGCCCCCAAGGTTTTCGGAGACGACGTTTCGGGCCGCCGCCACACGGTGGTGGAGGCGATCAAGACCGGCACGCCGATTGTCGGCGTCGAGCCGGGGCGGGAGCAGCTCGGCATTTTCGGCATGACGCCGATCGTGCGTGACGGCAAGACCATCGCGAATACCGACGTCGGCGCCGCGTTCGGCAAGGAATTCGTCGACCGCGCCAAGAAGCGCTTCGGCATCGACCTTGCCGTGCATGCGTTCGACGGCAAGGAGTTCAAGAAAATCTCCTCGACCTTCGGCGATGCCGTGGTCGCGACGCCGGACGAACTGAAGACCGTCATCAATGGCGCGGCGCTGCATCGCGACGCCACCTTCGATGGCCATCCCGCCGCGCTCTATGTCGGGCAGGTCAAAAATTATGCCGGACAGCCGATCGCGGTGATCGAGGTCATCAAGGACACCACCGAATACGAGGCAGTGGCGGCGAGTTCACAGCGCAATCTCATTCTCGGCACCCTCGCCATCCTGGCGGGCGCCGCACTGCTGGCATTCCTGCTTGGCCGCGGCATGTCGCGCCCGCTGATCGCGATCACTGCGGTGATGAACCGCCTCTCGAGCGGCGACACCGATGTAACGATCCCCGGCGGCGCCAGGGGCGACGAACTCGGCACCATGGCATTGGCCGTCGACGTGTTCCGCCGCAACATGATCGAGGCCGGCACGATGCGCGAGACACAGGAGGCTGCCAAACAGCAGGCCGAACTCGAGAAGAAAGCCTTGCAGCGCCGGATGGCGGACCGTTTCGAGGCCGACGTCAAGAGCGTGGTCGCCGCGGTCGCGAAGGCGACGCAGGACATGCAGCGCGTCGCGCGCGAGATTACGGCGAGCGTCAACGGCACTTCGGAGCGGGCTAAAGCCGCGGCTACCGCGTCAGAGGAAGCTTCGACCAGCGTCGCCACGGTCGCCGCCGCCACCGAAGAGCTTGCCTCGTCGGTGGCCGAGATCGGCCGTCAGGTCACCCATTCCAGCGGCGTCGCCGATGCCGCCGTGGTCAAGGCCGGGCAGACCACCGAGATGGTCGCGAGCCTCACCGCCGCCAGCGAGAAGATCGGCGACGTGCTTCGCCTGATCAGCGCCATCGCCAGCCAGACCAATCTGCTGGCACTGAATGCGACCATCGAGGCGGCGCGTGCCGGCGAAGCCGGCCGGGGCTTTGCCGTCGTCGCCGCCGAGGTCAAAGGACTAGCCAGCCAGACGGCCAAGGCCACCGAGGAGATCGCGGGCCAGGTCACAGCGATCCAATCCGCCACCGGCGATTGCGTCGTCGCCATTGGCGGCATCAGCGACACCATCCGGGAGATCAGCGGGATCGCAACCACGATTGCCGCAGCCGTCGAAGAGCAGGGTTCGGCAACCCGCGAAATCGCACGCAGCGTGCAACAGGCGGCCGCCGGCACCGGCGAGGTTTCGGCCAATGTCGCCGGCGCAAGCCATGCCGCTGACCAGTCGCGCGCGCTCGCCGACAACGTCATGGTCGCCTCCGGCGAGCTCAGCCAGCACGCCGACGAACTGTTCAAGAGCGTCGACACCTTCCTTGCCGGGCTGCGCGACGCCGCGTAGCTGGTCCCAGTCATTGTTTGCGGGCGCCGATAAGTCGGCCCTTCCACCCGAGCGCAATGACGGCCGCCGTCATCGCCAGCAACGTAACACCTGTGACGAGGACGCTGATCCGTTCGCCGCCCGAGCAATAATCATTATTGAGGCAACGATCCGACAGCACGCCAGCCATAACGATCCCGTTGACAACGATCCCGAGGGCGATGACCAGCAAGAGCAGATAGGCGCAGATGATGGCGGCCCGCCGTAACCGGGACGGCATGCCGAAGGCCGCGACTTCGGCGCGCTCGGTGATGTATTGGCCTGGATGGGCCCTTGCCGGATCGCGGATTTGCACCGTCGAGCGCGTCGCCAGATCGTGAATCGCCTGGTTGCGTCGGGTCGCCGCCAGAACCACGAACGAATACCAGCCAAGCACACCCTTGATGATAACGCGGGCACAGGCTTTCAGAAAACTCACATTGCCGCCGCTGCGCTCGTCTACCACGCGAAGATTGCTGCAATAATGCCCGAACGTGCCGCCGGTGAACGACACCAGGACCGGCTCGTAGAGCAACAGCGCGACGACGACGAGAAACCCGACCACACGGGAGAAATTGTCGTTGCCTATCGTGATCGCTACGAAGATCGCGCCAAAAGTGACGGCCATGACGATGATCCAATCGACCACGATGCCCCGAAATCGGCGATAAAATCGAGCGTAGAGCGGCGCTTGCATGGCGGGCGCATCCAATCTCATGGCCGGCACGTCATCTTGGTCCTGTCCATCCGTCCACGACCGCCCTAAGCCAGTCGAATTGGCGTCTCTCATGAGACGGCGCGAGGAAGATTATGGTTCGAATCGCCGAGCCGGGCACACGGATAATTGGAGATTGGCTTCTGCTGTACGCGCGGCTAGCCTCACCTGGGCCTGTATTATTTGCGTCGGCAGCGTGCGCTATGAAGAAGTCAGCGAAGAAGGCCGGAAACAGCGCCGCTGAGAATTCAGGCGTCGAAGCGGTGTTCCGCGCCTATCCCAAGCCGGTCAAGGCAAAATTGCTGGCGCTACGCCGGCTGATCTTCGATACGGCTAGGGCCACCGAGGGCGTCGGGGCCCTGGAAGAGACCCTCAAATGGGGTCAGCCGAGCTACCTGACCCCGCAGACGAAAAGCGGCAGCACGATCCGGATCGACCGGGCGAAGGCCGCCGATGGGCAATATGCGATCTATTTCCATTGCCAGACCGACCCGGTCGCGACATTCCGCGACCTCTACCCGGAACTGAACTATGACGGCAATCGCAGCGTCTTGCTGGATGCAGCGGATGATCTCCCGAAGCCCGCGCTACGTCATTGCGTGGCGTTGGCGCTGACCTATCACCTCAACAAGCGGAAGACAGCCGGGCGAAATGACCGCTAGCTTCATCGAGAGGAAAACTCCAGGCCAGGAAAGCGTGGCCGCAAGATCAAGCGATTGCGATTGGAGCGTTATCGGTGCCTGGTGTTTCCATGCTGACCGCTGGCCTAAAGAGTGAGCCGATGATCCCTCGCCCGATTCTCCTTCCCTTGCTCTTATCCATCGTCATCCACGCCATGTCAGCGTCGGCACAGGACAAGGGCAGCGTCGATGCAAAACCGCTGCCGCCGCTTGCCAATCCCAGCGATCCCAAGATCGGCGCCAAGGAGCTGTTCGCCCGCAAGCTGTTGCCGGCGGCGATGCCGACTAAGGTGCTCGGCTCCTACGTCAAAGGCTGCATCGCGGGCGCGGAACAGATGCCGATCACCGGTAACACCTGGCAGGTGATGCGGCTGTCGCGCAACCGCTACTGGGGGCATCCCGATACGATCGCGCTTCTGAAGCGGTTGTCGGTCAAGGCGCACAGGGACGCCGGCTGGCCCGGAATATTGATCGGCGACATCGCCCAGCCGCGCGGCGGGCCGGCGCTGACCGGCCATGCCAGCCATCAGATCGGGCTCGACGCTGATATCTGGCTGACGCCGATGCCCGATCACCTATTGTCACGCGAAGAGCGGGAGGAGATGTCAGCGGTGATGATGGTGCGTGAGGATCGGCTCGATATCGATCCGAAGGTTTTCACGCCGGGGCATGTCCTGGTCCTGCGCGACGCCGCGCAAGAACCGGGCGTGCAGCGCATCTTCGTCAACCCCGCGATCAAGAAAGCGCTGTGCCGCGAGGCCAAGGGCGACCGAAGCTGGCTTGCGAAGATCCGCCCGTGGTACGGCCACGATTATCACTTCCACATCCGCATGGCGTGCCCGCCGGGCGCCAGCGAATGCAAAGGCCAGCCGGATCAGGGGGGCGGCGAAGGCTGCGGCGCAAAGGACCTCGCCTACTGGTTCAAGGACAAGATCCTCCACCCGGAGCCGCCGAAAGAGCCGCCCAAGCCGCGGACGGGACCAACGCTGGCGCAATTGCCTGCCGCCTGCAAACAGGTCTTGAACGCACCGGATGCCAAGCAGCAGCACCGCGATCGCGACGGTGTTTTGATTCCGTCACAACTTCCACTAAAATAACTCAACGCAGCGCCGTAAGCGCGTCGCCTCGTCTGGGACGACGGTCCCGCATTCTTGAAACCAAAGCACGCCGACGCGGCGCGACCGCGCACGACATAACAGAGTAAAAACATCATGCGCATCAGTGCACGCAACCAGATCAAGGGCACCGTCGTCGAAGTGAAGAAGGGCGCGACCACATCCCATGTTCGCGTCGATATCGGTGGCGGCCAGATCGTCACCTCCTCGATCACTAACGAGGCGATCGACGACCTCGGCATCAAGGCCAATGGTCACGTCACCGTCGTGGTCAAGGCGTCCGACGTCATGATCGCGGTGGATTGACATGCGCACGCCTGTTCTCGTCGTATTGCTGCTGCTCACTACCGCGCCCGCGTTGGCGGCGGAAGAACCGAGCGGCTGCGACAAATTCAGATGGCCTGTAGATCGCGAGCGTGCGGCGCTGACCGCACCGGATCGCACCCAGCTTGCCTCGGGTGCCGAACTCGCCGCCCTGCCATCGCACGGGATCACGCTGGCGCTGACCGCATCGGCCGAGGCCAAGCTGCCCTCGCCGCCCGAGCGCGCGCCAAAGGAAGGCACGTTCGCTGGCTTTGCCAGCATCAAAGGCGCGCCCAAAGCCGGCCTTTACACCGTCAGCTTGTCCGCGGGAGGGTGGGTCGACGTGGTGCAGGACGGACATTTCGTCAAACCCAAGGGCTTCAGCGGCGCCACCGACTGTGACGGCATCCGCAAAACCATGAGGTACGGGCTTTCCGCAGGCCCGTTCGTGCTGCAGGTCTCAGGCATCAAGGAGAATTCGATCTCGATTGCGATCCTGCCCGCCGACCAGGCGCCTTGACCAGACAAACGGCCGCCTTTACGGGATTTTCCAGCCTGTTATTGTCAGCTGCCAGCGACATCCCTGATGACCGTAAGTCCAGGGGATCACCGGAACAGCGCTTTCCGGCCGTCGCTTCCCTTATCCAACCGACGCCTGATTTGCGCGCGCAACAACGCGTCCCGCGAACACGCCTGGAGCGCTTCAATGCATCGTCTTGCCGGACTATTCACAGCCTTCGCGATCCTGTGCGGATCGGCCGCTTCGCCCGCTCTCGCCGAGGACAAGATCCTCACCGTATTCGCCGCCGCCTCGATGAAGAACGCGCTTGACGACATCGACGCCGCGTTCACCGCGAAGTCCGGCATCAAGGTCAATGCCAGCTATGCCGCGAGTTCTTCGCTCGCAAGGCAGGTCGAGCAGGGTGCGCCCGCGGACATCTTCGTGTCCGCCGACACCGACTGGATGGATTATGCCGTCAGCAAAAAGAACATCAACGTATCGACCCGGGTCAATCTGCTCGGCAACAGCATCGTCCTGATCGCTCCCAAATATTCCGAAATCAACAATGTCGCGATCGGACAGGGCTTCGATCTCGCCAGGCTTGCCGGCGACGGCAAGATCGCGACCGGCGATGTCAAGGCCGTGCCGGTCGGCAAATATGCCAGGGCGGCGTTGGAAAAACTCGGCGCGTGGCAGGCGGCCGAGCCGAAATTCGCGATGGCCGAAAGCGTGCGCGCAGCGCTGACGCTGGTGGCGCGCGGCGAAGCCGCGCTTGGGATCGTCTATTCGACTGACGCCAAGGTCGAGCCCGGCGTCAAAATCGTCGGCACCTTCCCATCCGAATCCCACTCCGCCATCATCTATCCAGTCGCAGCGACGACGACCGCGAAGGCGGAGGCGGCCGCCTATCTCGATTTCCTGCGCTCGTCGGCCGCCAAGGCCGTGCTTGAGAAGTACGGCTTCATTTACCTGATCCGTCCGACCTCCTGAAGTGTTCGAGATTTCGCCAACGGAATGGACGGCGGTCCTGCTGTCGCTGCGGGTCGCCGTGATCGCGACCTTGGTGGCGACACCGTTCGGCATTGCGCTGGCGTGGCTTCTGGCGCGGCGTCAGTTCTGGGGCAAGTCCGTTCTCGATGCAGCTGTCCATCTGCCGCTGGTGCTGCCGCCAGTGGTCACGGGCTATCTGCTGTTGCTCACCTTTGGCAAGCGCGGCCTGGTCGGCCAATGGCTCGCGGACCATCTCGGCATCGTGTTCGCGTTTCGCTGGACGGGAGCGGCACTGGCCTGCGGCGTGATGGCGTTTCCACTATTGGTTCGTCCAATCCGGTTGTCGATCGAGGCGGTGGATCGCAGGCTTGAGCAGGCCGCCGAAACGCTGGGGGCGGCGCCCTGGCAGGTATTCGCGACCGTGACCTTGCCCTTGGCGCTGCCGGGCATTCTGGCGGGCATGGTGCTCGGCTTTGCCAAGGCGATCGGCGAGTTCGGCGCGACCATTACGTTTGTGTCGAACATCCCCGGCGAGACCCAGACGATTTCCTCCGCGATCTATTCGCTGATCCAGACGCCGGACGGGGACACCGCAGCGCTACGGCTCGTGATCGTCTCCATGGTCATTGCGATGGGCGCGCTGATGGCGTCGGAATGGTTCGCGCGGCGTGCCTTGTTGCGCCTGCACGGGAATTGATCATGCTGCGGGTCGATATTGCAAAACAGCTCGGCGAATTCTCGCTCTCTGCCTCCTTCGAAAGCGAAGGTCGGGTCACCGGGCTATTCGGCGCCTCCGGCGCCGGCAAGACCTCGCTGATCAACGTGATCGCGGGGTTGCTCACGCCCGATCGCGGCAGCATCGCTGTGGACGGCGAGACGCTCGACGACACCGCGGCGGGTGTACATGTCCCGCCCCACCGCCGCCGCATCGGTTATGTGTTTCAGGATGCGCGGCTGTTTCCCCATCTCGACGTACGGCAGAACCTCGACTATGGGCGTCGCATGAACAGACTTGCCGACGACCCCGCGCAACGCAGGCGCGTCACCGATCTGCTCGACATCGGCCATTTGATGGATCGCCGCCCCGGCAAGCTGTCGGGTGGCGAACGCCAGCGCGTCGCGCTCGGCCGCGCGCTGTTGTCAAAACCGCGACTGCTGCTGCTGGATGAGCCATTGGGATCGCTGGACGAAGGGCGCAAGATCGAGATCCTGCCCTATCTCGTGCGCCTGCGCGACGAGGCCGGCGTTCCCATGGTCTATGTCAGCCACGACGCAGCAGAACTGCGCCAGGTTGCGACGCAGATCGTGATGCTCCAGCGCGGCCGCGTGACTTCGTTCGGCGGCGTCAAGGTGCTGACGCCGTCTCCGCGATAGGGCATAGACGCGTCAGGCCCGACTACCGGTTGACCCAGAGCACGTCGCCGGTACCGGCGTCGACAGCCATCTCCATATATCGCCCTGACGTGTCCCGGCCCTGGATGTACCATTTGTCGCCTTCAAACTGGGTATGGGATACCGTTGTCAGACCGACATCTGTCGCGACATCCAGAGCTTGCTCCATCGAAACGCGGCCACCCGTATCATAGGCGATGGCGGGCGTCGCGGCCCCGAGCGCTACGACTGCGATGATTGCCAGGATGTATTTTCGCATGGACTACTCCTGATCGAAGCCATCTATCCGTTGCGCCTTGGAGCAGCGCAACACGCTTAAGAACCAGCCGGAGCACGGGGTGTTCCGGTTCCCCCATCACGAAGCTGCGCGAATTTTCGCCATTGCGGCCGGTTCCATGAACAGCGGCGAGGGGTTTCGTCAGGTTCCTTCGCTATGCCGAAGGGTCCGCGCTAAACGCCGGCCACCGACGACCATAGCTCCGCGAGCCTGCGCTTGAACGCCTGCATGCGGGTCAGAGGTTCGCTCGCTTCCGCTTCTTCGGGCAGGCGAAGGCCAACGACATTGACCCTGCCGCCGCCGATGCTGCGTGCCACCAGCACGATGGTGTCCAGTTCGAGGGCAGCACCCTCCTTGGGCGCATGGTCGAGATGGACGTCGAAATAATCCGACAGCGTCAGCTTCGCCTGCTCTTCATCCACCGTCACGCCGTAGATTTCGGCGAGTTCACCAAGCGTATGCTCGCCCGAGACCACGAAATCGCCGAGCAAATGTGGATCGGGCGCTGTGCTCGGCTGCATGTCGACGAAGAAGCGATCAAGCGCTCCGGCCTTTTCCGGCGGCGCCAGCAGGTAGATGTAATCGCCCGGCGCGATCGGATCGGCCTCGGTCGGCGAGAGAATATTTTCGTTGCGGATCACCAGCGTCGGCTTCGACCAGGACGGGACCAGTCCACGCCGAAAGTAGAGGCTTTTCGGGCGGACGGGATAGCCGACGAGCTGTTGCTCGAGTTGGCCGGGCAGATCCAACTCGACACGGCGCGGTCCGCGCTCGGCCCGCGGCAGCGCCACGTGCAAGCGCCGGGCGGCAGGGGCCAGCGTCCATCCCTGCAACAATAGCGAGATGATGACGACGACAAAGGCGACGTCGAAATACAGGTAGGCTTTCGACAATCCCACCAGCATCGGGATCGAGGCTAGGAAGATCGCGACCGCGCCGCGTAGGCCGGTCCAGGCGATGAAAATCTTCTCGCGCCAGCTGAAGCGAAATGGCGCCAGACACAGAAGTACCGCGAGCGGCCGCGCCACCAGCATCAAGACCAGCGCCACGATCACGGCAGGACCGGCACTGCCGCCGAGCCGCAGCGGCGACACCAACAGGCCGAGCAACACGAACATCACGATCTGCGCCAGCCAGGTGGCGGCGTCGAGAAAGGTCACCACCGAGTTGTGCGCGCGCGTCGGGCGGTTGCCGATGATGATGCCCGCGAGATAGACCGCAAGGAAGCCCGAGCCATGCGCGATCTGGGCCGCGCCGAAGATGACCAGCGCCGCGGTGGCAACGAACGGCGCATGCAGGCCCTGCGGCAGCGCAACGCGATTGAGCGCGATCACCACCAGCCGGCCGCCGGTCACCCCGACGATGGCACCGAGCACGGCCTCGCGGAGGAATTCCAGTACCACGTGCGCAGGCGAGGTGGCGCCGCTCGAAATGAATTCGACAAGCATCAGCGTGAGGAAGATCGCAAAGGGATCGTTGGTGCCGGATTCCGCTTCCAGCGTCGCGCCCACACGCGGCCGCAGCCGCAGGCCCTGCGTGTGCACCAGCAAGAATACCGCTGCCGCGTCGGTCGATGCCACCACGGCGCCGACCAGGAGCGCCTCGGTCCAGTTCAGGTCAAGTGCGTATTTGGCAAAGGGAGCTGTGATCAGCGCGGTGAAGAGGACCCCGACGGTCGCCAGCACCATCGAGGGCGCCAGCACCGCGCGGATGCTCTGAAACCGCGTTCGAAGTCCGCCGTCGAACAGGATCAGCGCCAGCGCCACCGATCCCACCAGGTAGGTGGTGCGGACGTCGTCGAACTGGAGCTGGCCTGGACCGGAATCGCCGGCCAGCATGCCGATCACCAAGAACACCAATAGCAACGGCGCACCGAAACGCAGCGCGAGCAGGCTCGACAGGATGCCGGCCATCACTAGCGCCGCGCCAAGCAGAATGGCTATGCTGACCTGATCGAGTGATGCCATGCGCCCAAATCATTGCAAATACTTAGCTTTGCATCCTTATCGCCGCCACACTTCGACGCCAACCGATTTCTCGCAATGCACGCGGCGACGTGCCCGAACGATCGCGCCAAAGTCCTCGACCGACGTACTGTAGCGATGGCATCGTTCCCTCGATTGTGGGATTTTCCGCAACTATTCGAATCGAACTCGCCGGATGCGGCTTGAAATTGGATTTTGGCGATGGACCTGGACCTCCACGACATCATTGACTTCCTGCATTCCGCGGCGCGCTCGGTCGGCGCCGAGGTCTCCTCGCCCTGGTTCTATCTGCAGCTCGGTCTGGTCATGGTGGGCGCCGGGATCGCCTTCGCAGCGGGCGCGGCAATCCGCTCGCGGATCGACACGGCCTCGGTCGCCGAGGGCTGGCCGTCGCCGCTGCGGCAATTCATGCGCGTCCTGGTCGACAGCGCAGCGACTGGGGTGTTTGCGCTGTTGATGACGCTAGCGCGCACGGTCATGGTGATATCGACCTGGCCGAGCCGCAGCTACCTGCTTTCGGTCGCCGCCAATCTGGCCCTGGCCTGGCTCGTCATCCTCCTCGTCACCTCGGGCATTCGCAACGCGTTTTTCGTTCGCGTGGTGTCGCTGTCGGCATGGCTGGTAGCGGCATTGAGCATCGTGGGCCGGCTCGGACCGACCATCGACGCGCTCGACTCGGTCTCGGTCGTATTGGGTGGCCTGCGGCTGACGCCGTTGCTGCTGATCAAGCTTGGCATCCTGCTCATTGTGGCGCTGTGGCTGAGCAACATTGTCAGCAATTTCATCGAAGGACGGATCTCCCGGTCCGGCGATTTGACGCCGTCCATCCAGGTGCTGCTGAACAAGATGATCCGCGTCGGGCTGATGATCTTCGCGGTCGCGGTTGCGATGAGCGCGGTCGGCATCAACCTTTCGGCGCTTGCGATCTTCTCGGGTGCTGCCGGCGTCGGCATTGGCTTCGGACTGCAGAAGATCGTCGCTAATTTCATCTCTGGCATCATCCTGCTCGCCGACAAATCGGTGAAGCCGGGCGATCTCGTCACCATCGGCGACAGCTCGGGGCGCATCAGCGCAATGAAGACGCGTTATATCTCGGTCGCCGCCGGCGACGGGCGCGAGTTCCTGATCCCGAACGAGGACCTGGTGACGCAAAAGGTCACCAACTGGACCTATACCGACAAAAATACGCTGGTGAAGGTCACCTTCGGCACCAATTACGACGCCGATCCGCGGCTGGTCTGCAAATTGGCTGCCGAAGTCGCAGCCGCGGCCCCGCGTGCCACCAAGGGCAAGCCACCGAATTGCATACTGACCGAATTCGCCGAGGCCGGGATGAAGTTTGCCTTGACCTTCTGGATCGGTGATCCCGACGGCATGGACAATGTGAAGAGCGAGGTGATGCTGGCGCTGTGGGACGTGTTCAAGCGCGAGGGCATCAGGGTGCCCTATCCGGTGCGGGAGCTCAGGATTCATGGCGGCGCGCTGCCGGTCGAGAACGTGGTGGAGGCGTCGGGCTGACCCCACAAGCTTGGCTTGCGCTGACCGCTGCGATCATTAAATTAGGCTCCAGATTTGGCTTGCAAATCAACAGTTCCCGGCGAAACTAGAGCCATCGAGACCAGACCCGCACATGAGCTACATCGAAGCCACCGACGTCTCCTTACGCAAGACAGGACAGATCAAGCTGCACGGCGCAAGCGGCTTCGCCGGCATGCGCAAGGCGGGCGCGCTGGTGGCGAAATGCCTCGATGAGCTGACCGATATCGTGAAAGCGGGCGTACCGACGTCGCGGATCGACGAATTCGTCCGCGAGTTCGCGTTCAGCAACGACGCCTACCCGGCGACGCTGATGTATCGCGGCTACCGCTATTCGACCTGCACCTCGATCAACCACGTGGTCTGCCACGGCATGCCCGGCGACCGCGCGTTGAAGGAGGGCGACATCGTCAATATCGACGTGACCTTCATCCTCGAGGGCTGGTACGGCGATTCCAGCCGGATGTATGCGATTGCGCCGATCGCGCGGAAGGCCGAGCGGCTGATCGAGGTGACCTACGAAGCGATGATGCGCGGCATCGCCGCGGTGAAGCCCGGCGCCACCACCGGTGATATCGGGCACGCCATCCAGAGTTTTGTCGAACCGCAGGGCATGAGCGTGGTGCGCGATTTCTGCGGCCACGGATTGGGCCGGCTGTTCCACGACGAGCCGAACATCATCCATATCGGCCGGCCGGGCGAAGGCGTGACGCTCAAACCCGGCATGTTCTTCACCATCGAGCCGATGATCAATCTCGGCAAGCCGCATGTGAAGATCCTGTCCGACGGCTGGACCGCGGTGACGCGCGATCGTTCGCTGTCGGCACAGTTCGAGCACTCGGTCGGCGTGACCGCGAGCGGCGTCGAGATCTTCACGCTGTCACAGCGCCATGGCGAGAAGCCGCCGGCGGCATAAACCTGCCGGACGCTGGGCGCGCGCCGCACTTCCCGGTTGCAAAACCTGCGTGGCTCGGCTTGGTTATCGGCGATGCCCGCGAAGACCGAGAAGCCGGAAGACGCGCCCGCCGAGACGCCGCATTACCACGGCCATCGCCAGCGGCTGCGCGAGCGCTTTCATAGCGCCGGGCCGGATGCCTTGAGCGACTATGAACTGTTGGAAATGGCGTTGTTCGCGAGCCTGCCCCGGCGCGACACCAAGCCGCTTGCCAAATCATTGTTGAAGAAATTCGGCTCGTTTGCCGAGGTCATGCATGCGCCGGAGGTGCGGCTTCGCGAAGTCGAAGGCATCGGCGACGCCTCGATCAGCCAGATCAAGCTGATCGCGGCAGCCGCGACCCGCATCGCCAAGGGTGAATTGCGACAACGCACATTGCTGTCATCGTGGAACGACGTGATCGGCTATTGCCGCACCAGCATGGCGTTCGCCGACAAGGAGCAATTTCGCTTGCTGTTTCTCGACAAGCGCAATCAATTGATCGCGGACGAGGTGCAGCAGGTCGGCACCGTCGACCATACGCCAGTCTATCCGCGCGAGGTGATCAAGCGCGCGCTCGAATTGTCGGCAACCGCAATCATCCTGGTGCACAACCATCCCTCCGGCGATCCCTCGCCGTCGCAGGCCGACATCCAGATGACCCGCGCGATCATCGAGATCGCCACCCCACTCGGAATATCGGTGCACGACCACATCATCGTCGGCAAGAACGGGCACGCGAGTCTGAAGGGGATGAAGTTGATCTAGTTATCGCCTGCATTTACCATCTATTAACTCTCCGCTTCGCGCTTTGGCGAATGCGTGAGAAAGTGATTCATCGGATGAGAGGGGGGTAGCTCATTCTCGAATGAGAGGGGATCGATGATGAATCAGCTCGCAGAGCGGATGAGGGTCGCGGCTCTTTCTATGAGCCCGGAGCACCTGATCGACAAATTTCTGGACTGGCTCGATGAATTGAGGGGCGCGATGGCGCTTGCTGAAATCGACGGATTGGTCCGCAACGAGGCGCGAACCAAGGTGCTGTTCGATTGATTCGGCGACTAAAGCGCGATGAGATTAAGTTAGATCGTCATCGCGCTGTAAGCTTATAAAAGTCAAGGCGGAGCTGTTTTCGGGTCTGAACGCAGGTGACCGTCCAGCACCAAATCCCGCCGACGCTCAACCGAGTTCTCCAAGGATGTGGTAGGACCATATCCCGGGCTTGAGGGGTTTGGTGAGCGAGCGATGAGCGACTGGTTACATAATCTGCCGGTGCCATGGATGGCGCTGGTGGTTTTCGGCTTCACCTATCTGCTGGCGGCCGCGGTCTACGCCGCCATCGCGACGCTGGCGGTCGGCGAGCGGGCCAAGTCGTTCAAGGCGATTTCTCCGGGCATGCTGCCGGTGCTCGGCATCATTTTCGGCCTATTCATCGCCTTCACCGCAGCACAGGTCTGGAGCGACAGTGATCGCGCAAGCGCTGCGGTCAGCCGCGAAGCCAGCGCGTTGAGATCGGCCGTGGTTTTCGCCAGCAGTTTCGGAGGTGAGCCCGAGACCCGATTGCGTAGCCTTATTCGAGCCTACATCGAGGAAACCGCGGCGGTGGAGTGGCCACTAATGGCTCGCCAAACGGCCTCGCTCAAAACCACGCCGCGCCCGCTCGCGGAGGCCCTGCAACTCGTTCTCTCGCTGACGACGGCCGCTCCAGGTCAGCAGACCGCGCAGCGCGAGATCACGAGCGCGATCGAGACGGCATTGGATGCACGTCGGCAGCGGATCATCATAAGCCGCTCCGAAGTCAATTTCGTCAAATGGTCTTGCCTCTATCTCCAGGCCGTGTGCGCGTTGCTAGCGATCGCGTTGGTCCACTGCGACGACCGGCTGGCGTCTGCCGTTGCAATGGGCCTGTTTGCGACCGGCGTGGCCGCCTCAGTATTGCTGATTGCAGCTCACGACCGGCCGTTTACCGGACAAATCTCGGTCACGCCGGAATCGCTGCTGCAGATCATGCCGGATGCGCCGGCGAACCGCTGATCGAATGAGGCGGCAGCCCACGTCTTGCTAGGGCACGACCCAGCGCTGCACCGCTTCCACGGTGTCGGCCGGCGTGGTGTTGAAGCAGATCCGGGTGCTCGGCGGCGCGTGCGCGTGAATGAGATTGATGATCTTTTCAAACAGCGGCAAACGCGGTGGCGGCTGCCGCAATCCAGCGCCAATCACAATGCAGTCAAATTTTCTCGACTGCAGCGCCGCAGTCACCACCTGCTCGGCGGTCTCGCCGAGATCGATCAGGCAGACCTCGGGCTCGTAGCCGAGCGCGCGCAATCGCCCGATCTGGGCATCGAGGTAGTTCCGGATCAGTTCAGGTGTAAGTCCCGGAAGCATTGCATAGTCTGCAAGCGCCGGCTCTATGCCGACGGCAAGTACGGTCTTTTTCGCCATCACGCATGCTCCTGACCCGATTGGATAGACAGCGATTCGAGCATGTCGGCGGCAAACGCGGCAATGGCTGATCCGTTCCGTGGGGCGCGTTGGGATGATCCATGCTGATCCCTGATATCTCGTGGCACGAGACTTATTTATCGGCGACGGCACCCTTACGTTTACCGCACAGGAGGACTGCACCATGCCACTCGTTCGCATCGATCTTATCAGGGGCAAATCCGTCGAATTCCGCAAAACGCTGGGCGAGATCGTCTACCAGGCCATGCGCGAGGTGATCAACGTGCCCGCCAACGACAAATTTCAGATCATCACCGAACATGCCGCCGAAGAGCTGAATGTCGCGGACAATTATCTCGGCAATACGTACAGCAAGGACATCGTGCTGATTCAGGTCACGATGAACGCTGGACGGACGGTCGAGATGAAGAAGGCGTTTTTCAAGCGCATCGCCGACGACATCCACGCGCAATTGAACCTACGGCGCGACGACGTGTTCATCAACCTTGTCGAAGTCGTGAAGGAAAACTGGTCGTTCGGCGGCGGCATCGCGCAATACGCGGAATAGAAGAAGCCGGGTGATCAATCAACGCCGCGATGCGGAACTCACAGCGGCTGGTCAAGATGGCATCGCCGCGCCTGCCTCTGCCGCACGCCGCCGCATCAATAGCTGTTCGCGCTGATTGCCGGCAAGCTCCGCTGCCGCCTCGAATGCGGCGCGCGCCTCCTCGTGGCGGCCGAGTCTTTGCAGCAAATCGCCCCGGACACATGGCAGGAGATGATAGCTCTTCAGAGCCGGCTCATGCGTCAGCCGGTCCACAATCGCCAAACCTTCGCCCGGCCCCTCAGCCATGGCGACGGCGACCGCGCGGTTGAGCTCGATCACCGGCGAGGCTACCAGGCCTGCGAGATCGGCGTAGAGGCCGGCGATGCGCCGCCAGTCGGTCTCCTCTGCTTTGCGCGCCTGGGCGTGACAGGCAACGATCGCCGCCTGCAGCACATAGAAGCCCCCGCCGCCGAGTTCGCGCGCCCGCGAAAGCGCCAGCATCCCGCGCCGGATCTGGAGCTGGTCCCAGCGCGCGCGGTTCTGGTCCATCAGCAGAATGGGATCACCGGCTGCATCGGTGCGCGACGCCGTGCGCGACGCGTTCAACTCCATCAACGCCAGCAACCCATGCGCCTCCCCCTCCTGCGGCGCGATCTGTGTGAGCACGCGGCCCATCCGCAGCGCTTCGTTGCAAAGCTGCGGACGCAGCCACTCCTCGCCGCGCGCGGCCGTATAGCCTTCGTTGAAGATGAGATAGACGACCTCCAGCACCGAGCCGAGCCGTTCCGATAGTTGGTCGCGGCGCGGGGTCTCATAGGCGAGCCCGGATACCGAGAGCGTCCGCTTGGCGCGCACGATGCGCTGGGCCACTGTCGCCTCCGGCACCAGGAAGGCGCGCGCGATCTCCTCGGTGGTCAGGCCGCAAATCATCCGCAGTGCCAGCGCAGCGCGCGCCTCGCGCGACAACAAGGGATGGCAGGCGGTGAAGATCAGCCGCAACAGCTCGTCGCCGATATCGTCATCCAGCGCGGAATCCGGATCGGGCATGGCCTGTTGCTCCTGCGCCATATCGCGCGCGATGACGTCGTGCTTCTCGGCCAGCATGCGGCGGCGGCGCAAATGATCGAGCGCCCGGCGTTTGGCGACCGCCATCAGCCAGGCGCCGGGCTTTTCCGGAAGGCCCGACGCGGGCCAATGTTCGAGCGCGGCCACCAAGGCTTCCTGCGACAGATCCTCAGCGAGCGGCACGTCGCGCAATAAGCGCGAAAGGCCCGTGACCAGCCGCGGCTGCTCGATGCGCCAGACCGCGAGGATCGTACGATTGATCTCGGCGGCCGTCATGACCGCCGAGCGGGTTTACGCGACGCTCGGATCATGCGCGGGCGCGCGCGTCGACCTCGCACACGCCGTCCCAGTGAGGCATCGCATAGGCGCGAACCTCACAGGTTCCTTCCCAGCCCGGCATGTGTTCCTTGTGGAGCTGCATGAACTCGACTGCCAGCGCCACCGCCTCTTCCTTGTCCCGCAACTCGAAAATCGCGTAGCCGCCGATCATCTCCTTGGATTCGACGAACGGGCCGTCGATCACACTGACCTTGCCGTCGGCGATGCGTACCTGCGCACCAGTGGACACCGGCATCAGCCCGCCGCTGTCGAGCATGCGCCCGGCCTTGATCTCGCGGTCTGCGAGCTTGTGGACCGCCTCCAACAACTGCGGGGTCGGAGGGCCCGGAGGATGGGAAGATGTGACAATCGACATAAAGCGCATCGAAAACTCCTGTTGAGGCGAGCCGAAGGTAATTATTACCCGCGAAAACTGTCCCGCTACAGGGATTGACGATCCAGCCGGGGGCCGATCGACAGGCGCTTTAGATAAATCTGTGCCCCGGGCTCTACCCGGGGCGAATGTTCACGGTTTCGCCCCGCTATTCGGCGGCCGCCTGCGGCGAGCGGGACTGCGGATGGTCGACCAACTGACGCAGCTCCGCCTCCTCCAGCGTTTCGGTTTCCAACAGGCGCCGGGCAGTTCGATCGAGCACGGCACGGCGTTCCCTGAGCAAACCGACGGCGTGCTGGAAAGCTCTTTCCACAAGCGCGCGCACTTCTTCGTCGACGGTGGCGGCTGTTTCGTCGGCATAATCGCGCTCGTGCGGCGGCTGCGGCAGGTCGGGTCCGGTCATGAAGCTGCGGGGGTCGCGGTCATAGGCTACGTTGCCGAGTTTTTCCGACATGCCGTAGCGCATCACCATGCTGCGCGCGATGTCGGTGACGCGCCGCAGGTCGTCGGCGGCGCCGGTCGAGAGATGACCGAACACGATCAACTCGGCCGCGCGGCCACCGAGCGAGACAGTCATCTTGTTCTCCAGTTCTTCGCGCGTCATCAGGAAGCGATCCTCGGTCGGGCGCTGGATGGTATAGCCGAGCGAGCCGATGCCGCGCGGGATGATCGACACCTTGTGGACGGGATCGACACCCGGCAGCGCCAGCGCCACCAGCGCATGGCCCATCTCGTGATAAGCGACGATCTCCCGCTCCTTGGGATTGAGCAGCCGGTTCCTCTTTTCCAGGCCCGCCACGATGCGTTCGACCGCGTTGCCGAAGTCGGCCATCGAGGTGGCATCCGCGCCTCTCCTGGTCGCGAGCAATGCGGCTTCGTTGACGAGATTGGCGAGGTCGGCGCCGGTGAAACCCGGCGTCAGTGCGGCCACCTTGTCGGCCTCGACATCGCCCGCAAGCTTTATCCTTTTCGTGTGGACTTGCAGGATCTGCACGCGGCCCTTCTTGTCGGGCCGATCGACCAGCACCTGGCGGTCGAAGCGGCCGGCACGCAGCAGCGCCGGGTCAAGAATTTCCGGGCGGTTGGTGGCCGCCAGAATCACGAGCCCGGTGCGGGAGTCGAAGCCGTCGAGCTCGACCAGGAGCTGATTGAGCGTCTGCTCCTTTTCATCGTGGCCGCCGGCGAAGGGACCGATGCCCCGCGCGCGGCCGAGCGCATCGAGCTCGTCGATGAAGATGATGGCGGGCGCCTTCTGGTGCGCCTGCTCGAACAGGTCGCGCACGCGCGCCGCACCGACGCCGACGAACATTTCGACGAATTCCGAGCCCGAGATCGAAAAGAACGGCACCTTGGCTTCACCGGCGACGGCTTTTGCCAGCAGCGTCTTGCCGGTGCCGGGCGGGCCGACCAGCAATACGCCTTTCGGCATGCGGCCGCCGAGCCGGCCGTAATCTCGCGGGCTTTTCAGGAAGTCCACGACCTCCCGCAGTTCGTCCTTGGCTTCGTCAACGCCGGCGACGTCATCGAAGGTGACGCCGGTATCGGACTCGACATAGATCTTGGCCTTGCTTTTTCCGATCGACATCAGCCCGCCGCCAAAGCCTTGCGACTGCGCGAACCGCCTGCCGAGATACCACCAGACGCCCATGAACAACAGGACGGGGACGATCCACGACAACAAGTCGCGCAGGAACGTACTCTCGATTTGGCCGGTGTAGCTGACGCCGTACTTGTCGAGGTCGTTTGCGAATTCGGGATCGACCCTGGTGGTGACGAACTGTTTTTGCCCGCCGGGCAAAGGCTCCTTCAGGGATCCCTGTATGAAGCGGTCGGAGACGCCGACGCTGGCGATCTTGCGGTCATGCAGCAGCTGCTGGAATTGGCTGTAGGGTATCGGCGCGACCTGGTTGGCGACCGAGACGAAATATTGAATCAACAACAACAGACCGAAGGCGGCGATCGCGAATCCGATGTTGAAACGGATGTTTTGCGTCATGAGCAGGCTCTCGGGCCTCGTGCTGCGATCGAGACAAAGGGTTCAAGCCGTTGGTATCGCGCCTCCGCAGCTCATGGGGCGGCGCTCCTTCCGATCGGGGTCAACGCGGGGTACCGGGTTCTGTTTCGTGTTGCCGGGCCGGAACGCACGAAGGTTCCAGGGGCGTACGGGATTTACTGGCCGCGCAGCATGATCAGCGGATCGGCGCTATCGGGCACCTTCCGCCACTGCGCATTGTCGTCGGCCTCGAACTGCCAGGTTTCGCCGCCCTGCGACATCAACAGCATCTGGCCGTGCTCCAGCCGCCACTGCGTCGGCGCGAAGGCTGCGACAGCGGGATCGCATTTCGGCTTGAGATAGACCTGGAAATTGTCCTGGCCGGCTTCGGTATTGGTCAGCGTCAATCCGCAGATCGCCTCGCCGTTGCCGCGGACCATCGACCAGTCGCCGATCATCTGGTCCATTGATTTGGCGAGCGAGCGGGCGGCCGCGAGATTCTGCAGGATATAGACGCCCTCGCCCTGTCTCAAGCCCTCGAAGATTCCGGTCTCGACCTCGGTGAAATCGATCACGGCTTCGCCCGCGGCATCCTGCAACCGGACGATATCCAATCCCTTGATATTCCAGGCGGTGATGTCCTTGGTAAAGGGCAGCGCCGCCGCGCAGCCGGGCTCGAGCTCAAGCTTCAGGCCTTGTGGAGCAGCATCCGGCTTCAGCGTGACGACGCAGGTCTTGCTGCGCTCGGTGGTGGCAAGCTCCCACTGCCCGATCATGTCCTTCCTCAGTGTGGAGGCATCCTGCTGCGCTTGCGCGGGCGAAGCCGCTGATAGCGCCGAGGCCGCCGCAAGCACGAAGCAGAAACGAAGGTTCATCAGCGGGCCTTTGCAGGGGTCTCGGCAACGGGGGTCAGCGGCGGCTTGCCGGCGAACCAGGCTTTCAGATTGTCGACGACAAGCTGATCCATCGCATTTCGCGTTACCACCGAAGCTGAACCAATATGTGGCAGCAAGACGACATTCTGTATGGCCTTCAGTTCGTCCGGCACATTCGGCTCTTTTTCAAAGACGTCGAGGCCCGCGGCAAGGATGGTGCCCGATTTGAGGGCGGCGATCAGGGCCTGCTCGTCGACGACCGTGCCGCGCGCGACATTGATGATCACGCCACGCGGACCGAGCGCCTTCATGACATCGGCGTTGACCATCTTCGTGGTGCCGGCGCCGCCAGGAACGATGACGACGAGCGTATCCACCGCCTTCGCCATTTCGATCAGGTCGGGATAGTGCTTGTACGATACACCATCGGCCGGTTTGCGCGAGTGATAGACCACGGGCACATTCGAGGCATTGAGCCGGCGCGCGATCGCCTGCCCGATCCGGCCCATGCCGATCATGCCGACCTTGCGGTCGCGCAGCGAGCCGACGCTCAGGGGAAACTGCTGCGTCTGCCACAGACCCGAGCGCAAGTAGCGGTCGGCCTTGATGAATTCGCGCAAGGTCGCAATCAGAAGCCCCATCGCGATGTCGGCGACCTCTTCGGTCAAGACATCGGGCGTATTGGTCACCATGATGTTGTGATCACGCGCATAGGCGGCGTCGATATGATCGTAGCCGACGCCGAAAGAGGATACGATCTCGAGCTTGGGGAAACGCGCCAGCGTCCTGGCGTCACCGCGCACCGTATTGTAGGTGACCGCCATGCCGCGTACCTTGGCGGCGACCTCCGCCGTCAATCGCTCCAGATCGTGGGTCGTTTCAAAATGATGCAGCACGAACTGGTCGGAAAAGCCGTTGTCGACGATCGGCTTGTTCGGCCCATGAACCAGCAGATCGATTTTCTCGGAAGAGATAGTTCCGCTCACCATCAGTTTTCCTTTCCAAGCGCACTTTCGTGCCAGCGCCTCAGTACCAAATGCGAAATTAGCGCTAGCAGGCCATAGATGACAATCCCGGCAACCGAGAGCAGCAATAATGCCGCGAACATTCGGGGAATATTGAGCCGGTAGCCGGATTCGGCGATACGATATGCAAGGCCCGAACCTGCGCCGGCGGTGCCGGCGGCGATCTCGGCGACCACGGCGCCGATCAGCGACAGACCGCCCGCGATCCGCAAGCCGCCCAGGATATACGGCAGCGCTGACGGCAATTTGAGCAGGCGGAGCGTCTGCATGCGCGAGGCGCCATAAAGCTGAAACAGGCCGGCGAGATTGCGATCGACCGAGTTCAAGCCCAGCGTCGTGTTGGACAGCACCGGAAAGAACCCGACGATCCAGGCGCATACGATGACGGCGGTTTGCTGCGGCAGATAGATCAGAAGCAGCGGCGCAATCGCAATGACCGGCGTGACCTGCAGGATCACGGCGTACGGAAATAGCGAATATTCCAGCCATTTCGACTGGTTGAACAGCAGCGCGAGCCCAATGCCGCCAACCGTGGCCGCAATGAACCCTTCGAGCGTGGTGAGCAGCGTCGTCAGCAGCGATTGCGACAGCACCGGCCAATCGGCAACGAGTGTGCGCAACACCGCCAGCGGTCCCGGCAACACATAAGGCGGGATATTGTTGAGCCGGACCACTAGCTCCCACGCCAACGTGCCCACTGCAAGTACCACAATCGGCAGCAGGAGGCGGGTCACACGAAGCGCACCCGTGTCGGTCGCCGAAGGACTTGCAGGCGTAGGCGGCGTCTGCGAGCTCATAGCGCGGATTGCCCGGAATAGGACGGCGCCAGCGCGGCCGAAACCTTGCGGCAGAGCTGCGCATATTCGGCGGAGGTTCGAAAATCCTCGCCGCGCGGCTCCGGAGCATCGATTGGAATTTCCGCGCCGATACGGCCGGGCCGCGACGTCATCACGATCACGCGCTGCGACAGATAGACAGACTCAAACACCGAATGCGTGACGAAGACAACGGTCTTCTTCAAATTGCGCCACAGCGCGAGCAGATCGTTGTTCAGGCGAAAGCGGGTGATCTCGTCCAGCGCCGCGAACGGCTCATCCATCAGAAGAATATCCGGATCGGTCACCAATGCGCGCGCGAGCGATACCCGCATCTTCATGCCGCCGGACAATTCGCGGGGATAGCTATCTGCAAATTCGCTGAGACCGACGCGCGTCAATGCCTCATTGACGCGTGCATCGGCCTCCGCGGCGGGCGCACGCGCGAGTGTCAGCGGGAGCCGCACATTTTCCTTGACGCTGGTCCATGGCATCAGCGTCGGCTCCTGGAACACAAAGCCGATCGTCCGGCCCAGCCGCGTCTCGCCTTGACGGTGCGAAAGGTGGAGCGTGCCCGATGTCGGCGCGGCGAGCCCTGCGATCAGCCGCAGCGCGGTCGACTTGCCGCAACCGGATGGCCCGAGCAGGGCGACGAACTCGCCCTTGCGCACCGAAAGCTCCAGCGGCCCCAGCGCCACCACGCCGTTGTCATAGACCTTGGTGACGCCGCGCAGGCTGACCGCAAGGCCGGCGATAGCGGTGTCGGTGTCGGTGTCGGTGAGGGATGCGGGTTCGGCCATCTACTGGTTCTTGGGCCGCAGGTCGAGCCCGACGCCCTTGTTGACGAAGCGAAGTGTGTACGCCTTGCGGAAGTCGATGTCGGGGCGGACGACGCCGGCCTTCACCATCTTGTTGAAGAAGCTTGCGATGCGATCGTCGGTCATCGCGCCGATGCCGTTGCGCAGACTGTCGCCGGAATCGACGATGCCGTATTCCTTCATCTTGGCGACGGAGTAAGCCAGCAACTCGTCGGTCATTTCCGGATTGAGCTTCTTGATCATCGCATTGCCGGCCGAATTGTCGCCGTAGAGATAATTGTACCAGCCGATGATGGAGGCATCGACGAAGCGCTGCACCAGATCCGGCTTCTTGTCGATCACCTCACGCCGGGTCTCGATCAGGGTCGAGTAGGTGTTGAAGCCATGATCGGCGAGCAGGATAATCCCGGGCTTGAAGCCGGCGGACTTCTCGATCGCGAACGGTTCGGAGGTGACATAGCCCTGCATCGCGGTCTGGGCGTTGGCGATGAACGGCTGCGGATTGAAAGTATACGGCCTGACGTTCTTCTCGTTGAAGCCGTACTCGGACTTCAGCCACTGGAAATAGCTGGAGATGCCTTCCTTGGACACCAACAGTGTCAGCGGCTTCAGCTCTTCGAGCTTGGTGATCTTCAGCTCGGGGTGCGTCAGCAGCACCTGCGGATCCTTCTGGAAGACCGCGGCAATCGTCACCACCGGCACGTTGTTGGCGACCGCATCGAACGACATCAGGGTATTGGCGGCCATGAAGAAATCGATCTTGCCGGCGACCAGCAGCATGCGGTTGTTGTCGTTCGGCCCGCCCGGTACGATGGTGACGTCGAGCCCGTATTTCCTGTAGGTGCCGTCGGCGGCGGCTTGAAAAAATCCGCCATGCTCGGCCTCGGCCACCCAGTTCGTTCCGAACGAGACCTTATCCAGGGTCTGGGCGCGGGCGGACGGAATCAAGCGCGCTGGCGAGACCAGAAGCAGG
>Ga0209473_1000294_pt1 | contig 31658 bp, 33 predicted proteins | sample GraSoiAngelo_133_FD_185890 | JGI IMG/M metagenome (GOLD analysis project Ga0209473, IMG submission 185890) | Grasslands soil microbial communities from the Angelo Coastal Reserve, California, USA - 14_0929_05_20cm (SPAdes) (version 2) | ecosystem: Environmental > Terrestrial > Soil > Grasslands ...
AGTCACCGCCGCGGGTTCCGGCTGCATGGCGGCAATCGACGCGGAAAAGTTCCTCGAAGAGCACAAACATTAGTGCGGTTCCGGCTTTTCGAAAAGCATCGCGAAATGCGCGAGCCCTAGCAGCTAGTCGTGTGTATCATAAATAGATAGACATATTGTGGCCAGTATGATATGTATGTATGCATGGCCAGAATCAGCCCGCTTGTAAGCTTATCCGCCGACGATCTGGCGCAAGTGGTTCGGTGGCGATAGCGCTCACCAAGGTTGACCCTCACCTCTGCTCAGATAATTGGCCCACCAACCGTTTCACTGCAAACGTTTTGAGCGCAGTTTGCCTATGTTTCTCTCCAAGCTGGGGAGGCGGTCGGTTGTAATGGCGACGTGAATCGATAGCGCGAGGTATTGCGCGAAAGAAAATCCTTGCCTACCCTTTCGACACCGACATGTCGATCGAGTCGATCGGGTAGGACAAGGATGTGTTCAAAGAGATCTCCATCTTAAGCCAAAACCTGGGTTTTTAGCACTCAAAATCCAGGAGCAGTTTCAGGGCGTCCCGGACTGGTACCGCCGCAGTGGCGTCCGCGCTCTGGTGGGGCCGTACTACGTCGAGCTGCGTTCGGTCCTCCGTACCCACCCTCATCTGCGGTCCGGTCTGTGCCGTTGCCGCGAGTGTCGCATCTTCTTCCTGACCCATCCCCGGAACGCGGGGCGCAGGGATCTGCGGTGTCCGTTTGGGTGCCGAGCAGCGCACCGCCGGCAAAGCTCCACCGAGCGTAGCCGCGAGTACTACCAGAGCGAGGTGGGGAGAGTGAAGAAGAGAGCGTTAAACGGCAAGCGCGGCCGAGGCACCGGCCGGCGCCGGTGGCCCGGGGAACGCAAGGGGATGAGCTTCGATGCCGACATCGTCCGTTATCTGGCCATGGTGGTCACTCTGATCGAGGGCCGTCGGGTGCGCGAGGAGGAAATTCGGAAGATGTTGGCACGAGCGGTGAGCCAACACCGCATCGCCAGACGCCGCCGGATCGATTACGTTCTGCACTACCTGGAGAACAACAGTTCCTAGAACCGGGATGACACGCGAAATCGAGCTGGCCGCCTTGGATTTGAGGTACGAGAGCTACCGGATGAAGAATCCGGCGGTGGAAGCGCGCTTGTTAGCAGTGATTGCCGAGCGCGGCATCGAAGAGCCGCTGGAGGGCGTGGACCGCGCGCCACGGAGCATTTTGCTGAACGGGTTCAAGCGGTATCGATGTGCGGTGAAGCTGGGGATGGGCCTGGCGCCGTACGCCTCGCTGGGCGCAGAGGAAGCCGCGGCCATTCTGAATCTTCTGCGCGTCTCGAATGACCACTCACTGAGCATTCTGGAGCAGGCGGCCTTCCTCGACCAACTGCGCAAGCTCGAACAGAGCAGCGTGGCCGAGCTGGCCGAACAGTTATCGCGGAGCAAGTCTTGGGTGAGCATGCGGCTGGGGCTGCTCGCAGAGATGAGCCCGCGGGTGCGGGAGAAGATCTTCAGCGGCGCTTTCCCGGTCTATCCCTACATGTACACGCTGCGGCAGTTCATGCGCATGAACGGGGTCCACAAGCAGGACATCGAGGAGTTCGTCCTGGCCTTGAGCGGGAAGAAGCTCAGCGTGCGGGAGATTGAACAACTGGCGCACGGCTACTTTCGCGGGCCCGCTTCGTTCCGCCAAGCCATCCGGGAAGGACATCCCGGACTGGTGTTGGAGACCATGCGGCAGGTGCCCGAGGATCCGGACGGATGCAACGAGTTTGAACGGGTGCTGCTGAAGGACCTGGAAATCACGCAGAAATACATGCTGCGGGTGATGGGCAAGAGCGAGGACCGGAGGCTGAAGACTCCGGCCTTTCACGCCCAGGTGAATTTGCTGACGGCCGGGATCTTGAGCCAGCAGCAAGCTTTTTTCGACAGCGTGAGGAAACTCCATGATCGAAGCGGACAAGCGCAAAGCGGTGTTTCTACTCCACCAGGAGGGCATGAGCATACGCGAGATCGCGCGCCGTCTGCAGCTCAGCCGCAACACAGTGCGCACGATCCTCAAGCAACAGGGGGAGATGCCCACCTATCGCCGCAAGCACAAGGTCCGCATTGAGGCCGAACTGCTCGAGCGGCTGTATCGGGAATGCCATGGCTGGACGCAGCGCGTGCACGAGAAGTTGGTCGAAGAAGAAGGCATACAGATTCCCTACTCGACCTTGACGCGTCTGTTGCGCGAGATGGGCCTGAGCAAACAGCAACCGAGCCGCTGCGATCGCGTGCCCGATACTCCTGGCGCCGAGATGCAACATGATACCAGCCCCTACTGCATCCGGCTGGGCGACACGCCGACCAAGCTGATTGCCAGCTTGCTCTACTTGCGTTACTCGAAGCGAAGGTATTTGAAATTTTTCCGGGTGTTCAACCGTTTCCGCATGAAATGCTTTCTGCACACAGCCCTCCTGTTCTGGCGCTATGCCGCAGCCGTCTGCATCATCGACAACACCAACCTGGCTCGCCTGAGGGGCACCGGGCGGAATGCGGTGATCGTGCCGGAGATGGCGGCCTTTGCCAAGGAGCACGGCTTCCGCTTCGTGTGCCATGAAAAGGGGCATGCCAACCGCAAGGCCGGCGAGGAACGCAGCTTTTGGACGGTGGAGACGAACTTCCTCCCCGGGCGCCACTTTGCGAGCCTGGAAGACCTGAATCAGCAAGCCTTCGAATGGGCCACGGTGCGCATGGAACATCGCCCGGTGGCCAAAACCGGCCTGATTCCCGCGCAAGCCTTCGAGCAGGAACGTACGGCGCTGGTGGCCCTGCCCGCCCATCTTCCCGCTCCCTACCTGTGCCATGAGCGGAAGACCGACCAGTACGGCTATGTGCCTTTCGACGGCAACTACTACTGGATTCCGAGTGCGCCAGAAAGCCAGGAGCGGAGAAGCCAGAGCCGGGACGTCAAGGTGCTGGAATACAGCGACCGCTTGCAGATCTACCAAAACCGCCAAGGTGTGGCGCAGTATGCCTTGCCCCCCGACGGGGTGAAGAACCGGTTGTTCAGCCCGGAAGGGATGCCGAAGCCCGAGCGCCAGCCGAAGGATCGCCGGAGGCCTACGGAAGAGGAGGAGAAGCGGCTGCGTGCCCTGTCGCCCACGGTAGGGAACTATCTGGATTTCGTCTTGCCGTCGCGCAGCGGCATCGAGCGGCACCATTTTCTGCGCGAACTTTTTGTCTGGGCCGAGCGTCTGACGCCGGCGCTGTTCCTCTCGGTGGTGGAGCGTGCGCTGCGTTATGGGATCACCGATCTGGCCACCCTCGAGCGCATCGCACGCCTCTTGCTCCGCCAGGGCGGCGAGATGCCGCTGCCGGGTGCCGAAGTGGATGAGAGCTTCCAGGACCGCGAGGCCTACCAGCAAGGCCGACTGACCGACGCGCCGGATTTTTCCAGCTACGACCAGATGCTGGAGGAGCCGGAGGAGGAAGAAAACGATGGATGAGGAGTTGACCAAGACTTTGAAGTCTCTGCGGCTGTGGGGTCTGCTGGCTCATTGGGACGAGTACTTGACGCTGGCCGAGCAGAAAGATTTTTCACACGTGCGACTGCTGCGACATGTGGTGGCGGAGGAATCGAAGATCCACGCCGAGAATGCCCGCAAGCTGCGGCTAGCTCGCGCGCAGATTCCCGAGCCGTGGCGGATGGAGACGTTTCCCTTTGACCGGCAGCCCAAGCTCGACAAGAAAAAAATCCTGTCTCTCTACGATGCCTTCGACTTCATAACCAAGAAGCAGAACATCATCTGGGTCGGCCCAACCGGCTCGGGGAAAACAAGCTTAGCCACTGGCTTCCTGATACAGGCCATCGAGCGGGGCCTCACCGGCCGCTTCGTCACTTTTCCCAAGCTGGTGGCGGAGCTGTTCCGCTCGGTCGCCGATCACTCCGACGAGAAAGTGCTGAAGAAGTATCTCTCCTACGATTGCTTGGTCATTGACGAGATCGGATACGTCCAGGTGGAACCCGTGCAGGTGGGCCTGTTCTTTACGCTCTTGCACCAGCGGCACCGCAGAAAACCCACGCTGATTACGTCCAACTTGGGTTTTAGCGAATGGCGTTCGTTTCTGAAGAACGATCACCTGACGGCCGCCTTGATCGACCGCCTCACCGAGAACAGCTACGTCATCAACATGAAAAACTGCGTCAGCATTCGGCCGAAACTGGCGGAAGAGTCCTAAGCCGGTGGCGAGATGCGCGATCGCTTCGACCCACTCCGCAGGATTCCGCTTACGGCCGTGCTGCGCGCTTGTGGAGCCCAGCCCGATCGCTACGATAAAGCGAAATGGCACACCTCGGAAGGAACCCTCTCCGTCACAGGCACGAAATTCATGAACTGGCAGCGCAGCCAGGGTGGCGGGGGTGCCATCGATCTGGCCATGCACTTAAACCACCTGGCCTTCCCCGCGGCGGTTCGCTGGCTCGAGCGGCAGTTTCCGATCCCGCTTCCTGCTCCACCGGACTCGTCGTCTCCGCGCCGTTTATCTTTACCGCCGCCGGATCCCAACCAACTCCCTGCCGTGACGCGTTACCTCTTCCAGCAGCGCGCCATCCCCGGGTCGCTGATTCAATCTCTGGTTGAATCCGGACAGCTCTACGCCGATGGCCGTGCCAATGCCGTCTTCCTCCTGTCCGGCAAAGAAAACCAACCCGTGGGCGCCGAACTGCGCGGCACCGGACCGCTGCGCTGGCTGGGCCTGGCGCCGGGCTCCCGGAAGAATCTCGGCTATTTCTCCCTGCACCCGCCCGGGGCCACCGTGATCATCCTGTGCGAATCGGCCATCGATGCCATCAGCTGCTTTTTGCTGTACCCCACTTCTTGGGCGATCTCCACCGCCGGAGCTCGCCCCAACCCGCGCTGGCTTCCCGCATTCCTGGCTCAGGGTTATCTCGTCTACTGCGGCTTCGATGCCGACGGCACCGGAGAGAATCTGGCTCGGCAGATGATGGCTCTCTATCCCAGAGTCCGACGTCTCCGCCCCTGCCTACACGATTGGAATGAAGTGCTCCGATCCCATCCTCAAATCCCGCTGCCACTTCCCTCCGAATAAATCCCCCAGCCCCTTCTCAAACCGAAAAGCTACCTGGAAGAAAAAAATCCTTCTCCACTTGCTCTGAACGGGTGGATCAACATTAATCCGAGGGAGGAGGGTCAATGCATTTTAGCGCTGTCGCACATTCTGCTGACCCGCCAGCGCTCTCAGGATAATCCGGCAACGCAGCGCCACTTGTTGAGGTGTTCCGTGTGCGGACTCCCACTGTTCCAGTTGAGTGCGCTCCGCTGGTTGTAACTCGATCGCCAGACCTGTGTTCGGCATGGCTGAGATCATGCCAAGGCGCCGAAACTCTGTCAAGCTATTTATGGGACACTACACTAGGTTCCAGTAAGGGATTGTTCAGCAGCATCGCCGGACAATAAGGAATGTAGCCGAGGTAGCGCTGAAGCTCGCCTTTATCCGCCTCCGGGCCGGTTATCTTTCTCAACGGGATGGGCCCCTTCCTCAGAACCAAGCGCCCGTGGCCGTTTTCGTAAGCATCGGTGACTTGAACGGAATTGATCAAGCCGGAACCCATGCGCGCTTCCCAACGAAAGCCGGTGTGGGCGGCGTCCACGAACTCCTCCGCAGTGAACGGGACCCATTTGGCGGCAGGACCGGAGCGGATTTCACCCCGCTGGGTGGTTTTGATGCCCAGCACGCTGCGCACGGCATCTTCGCCCCCGGGAAAACAGTAAGACTTGAGGCGCTCAAGGAGAGTGGGCGAACTCGCAACCATGGGCAAAGTGTAGCACTGGGCGAGTTCGCCTGGAGACCGCGTGGCAGCGAGCCGGGAGCGCTGCAGGAATGCTCGGTGCTGCAAGCACAAATCAACCGGTCTGAAGACCGGCCACGAGCGAAAGGGCACGACATGTCCTGCCCCTACTAACGCTGACGATGGATCGTTAGCGACCAGAGCGCGGCGCCTTTGCAGCCTGCACGGGAAGCGCGAAGGCGTAAAGAATGTCCTGGACGGGGATGATGAGGTATTGCCGTCGGTCGAGTTGGTAAGTCATAGGGGAAGCAACGAGTTCTCCGCCCATGTTGAGGTGCCAGAGCGTTTTGCCCGTGGCTGGAGCCAGAGCGAGCAGATTGCCGGAATTGTCGGCGGTGAAAAGCAAATGGCCGGCGGTGGTCAGAATCCCCGCGATCGTTCCGCCATTACCGAGTTCGTGATTCCAGACGACTTTGCCGGTACGGTAGTCGAGCGCGCGCAGAGTCGACTTTGCCCATAGATTGCGGTCGCGGCCGCCCCAGCCTTCGGCCTTGCCCTCGGTGGTGCGGTAAAAAATGCTGAAGATCCGGCGGGCATTGACGTAAAACAGACTTGTTTGCGGGTCAAAGCTCGGCGCCATCCAGTTGGTGCCGCCATCGGAACTCGGTTCGACGAGCGCGCCGTCCGGGCTGGGAGCCGCATCGGGCTTGGCGATGGGGCGGCCGCGCGAGTCCACACCGGAAGCCCAGGTTTGGTCAATGAATGGCGCGGTCACCAGGTGCTGGCCGTTGGTGCGGTCGAGCACAAAGAAAAAGGAATTGCGGCTGGCTTGCGCGAGCAACTTGCGCGGCTTGCCTTTGAACTCCGCGTCGAACAGAACAGGCGTCTCGACTGCGTCCCAATCGTGCACATCGTGCGGAGAAGTCTGAAAATACCAGACGAGTTTCCCGGTGTCCGGATTGAGAGCCACAATGGAGCAGGTGTAAAGATTGTCGCCGGGGCGCTCATCGCCCACGAGCACGGGGTTGGGATTGCCCGTGCCCCAGTAAAGAAGGTTCAGTGCGGGGTCGTAGGTGCCGGTCATCCAAGTCATGCCGCCGCCGTGCAGGAGCGCGTCAGTGTCTTTGGGCCAGGTTTCAGAGCCGGGCTGACCCGGGTCAGGCTCGGTGTACCAGCGCCATTGGATGGCTCCCGTCCCGGGATCCAGAGATTCGAGGTAGCCCCGAACATCGGTAACGTCGCCGGAAATCCCCGCGATCACATGATCGCGGATCACCAGCGGGGCCATCGTGGCGAAGTAACCGAGCTTGGGATCGGCGAGTTCGACGTTCCAGCGGACGGTGCCATCCTTGGCGTCGAGACAGATCAAGTGTGCGTCGGGCGTGGTGAAGTACAGCCAGTTCTTATACATGCCCACGCCGCGATGGCCGATGTGGTCGCCTTCGGAAGCACGGTGGTAATGCCAGATTTCGCGGCCGTAGCGGGCGTCCACGGCCCAAACGTTGTCGGGGGCGGTGAAGTAGAGAATGCCGTTGACTTCGAGAGGAGTAGACTTGAGCTCTTGGTGCGCCGAAAAAATCCAGGCGAGCGTGAGCGAATGGATGTTTGTGGCATTGATCTGGTCGAGCGGGCTGAAACGCCTGCCGGAATAGTCGCCGTTGTAGGTGGGCCAGGTGTCCGTGGCGGGCTTGAGCAGAGCGGCAGGGTCGAGCCCTTGCGCGGCAACGAAGGGCGGGCACAAGAAGAGAGCAACAAACAGCAGAAGGATTGCAGCTCGAGCTGCGTGCAGATTGAAGTGGGCACTCGCGACGTTTAAAAAGGAATTGAAACGCAGCGACGCAGAGACAGAGAGATCCATGCGTTCGGCGGGGCGATTCCTGAGGTCGAGAGGGCCATCGGTCCTTCGAGAACGATGAGAAAGCATTGCGGCTCCTGTTTTTCTGATTTGTGTTTGGGTTCGCCTATTTCAGAGTTTGCAGATAGGCAAAAAGATTATGAAGGTCGGCTTGCGTGAGCTTATCGAGCAACTCGCGATGGGCTGCGAGTGGATCCTGTACTTCGACCTTCACATGGTCGCGCGAGAAGGAACGATACCAGCCCGACGCATCGCGCAGACCCACGATGAAATCGTCGGCATGCACGAGCGGACCTTTGACTTGCTCGCCCGAAGGAAGCGTGACCGCCGCGGTAGCGTGCGCTCTGGTGTCGCTTGGACTGTGGCTACGGCCCGGATAAAGCATGCGCGCTTCGAGTTCAATGGGAGAATATTTCGTAGCGATGCCCGCTAGGTCGCCGGTAGGCGAATGGCAATTCTTGCAGCCGCCAGCGCCGTTGAAGAAGGCGTTGCCGGCGTCAGCGTTGCCGGTAAGGAGTTTTTCGACGGGATAGGATTTTGGAACACTGGCGGATTCCAACGATTCTTTGGCGCGCTCGTGCAGAAACGCGGCGATGTCGGCCACTTGTTCATCGGTCATGTTTGCGAGAGGAGGCATGCCCTTATCCGGACGGCCGCGACGAATGACTTCGCCGATCTGGTCACCTTTGACGTCATGGGCAACCAGGGGCGAGCGGACAAGATCCGGACCGCGGGCACCAGTGGCGTCGGGGCCATGGCAGAATCCACAGGATTGTCCGAACTGCTTTCGCCCGCGCTCGACGGCCGCCTGGTCAGCAGAATCTTGCGCAACCGATTGCGGCCGCGCCGCGGAGTAAGAAGGAACAAGAAAGAAAAAGAGTGCCAGCGAAACACAACGAAGCTTGCCTGGCTGTTGCTTCAGGGTTTTGGCATACCTATGCGTCATCGCGCCCTCACGCAAGGTATTCTACAACGCGGCCGCGTTGGGCAGGAGGAGCCAGCTTGGTCCCCTCGACGAATTGCGGCGCGTGCGATGCAACCAGTATCGCGCCAGCGCGAAAGCCCGGAAAAACGGTACGTGGGGTCTACGCAGCGTTCCAAAACGTAGAACGCAAAATCGTAGAAGCGGCAGAAGGATCACCGCGCAACGAGGAGCAAAGCGGTGATGCGGAGCGTCGGGCGCTCGAAGATTAACAGCGTCGCTGAAAGCAAGCCCGAGAACAGCAAGAACAGGAAGAGGAGTCCTTTGGCCTGATCCAAACCGAGTTCGTAAGGTCCTTCATGTTTGGCTACGGACGCAGCGAGGCATGGTAGCCGCAAGCGGCTTCAGGGTTTTCCCGCTTCCTTCATAAGGACATGACCTGATTGCTTTTTGCGCCCCACACGGCATACTTCTTTGGTGCCCGGATCTTACAAGGAGGATGGGTGTGAGAGGCATTCCGGGTACGCCGTTCTGCAGCATGGGCCAAGAGTTTTGGGCAGGGGCCAGGAAGGCTCTTGCCAAGGGTCTTCTGCCCTTGCTAGCGCTGTTGCTTGGGACTTATCCGGCTTCCGCGCAGAGCGCTGAGGATGCTTCGCCTCCCGCAACGGCCTCTCCTCCAGAGGCTTCCGCGCCAGATGTTTTGCCCACGCCAGCACCGCGGGGCCCTGAAACTTCCCCAGAGCCCCTTTTGCCTGCCGTAAGAACTGCGCCTGCCAAGCACTCGTCGCAGGTTCCTTTGCCCGCAGCATTAGTCCCTGCCATAGAGGCTCGAGTCGGATTTTCGACGCTTTCCCGCGTTTCTGGGCCGAACAACCGGGTTCTGTTCCAGGGTATATGCGGCAGCGTAACGAAGCAGTCTTCGGAGCGCTTGGGCGGTACGCTCGAAGTGAGTTACCTGCGGGCTTCCAACGTATTTAACACAGGACGCTCCAACAGCTTGTTCACTTATTTGATCGGCCCGGTCCTTTATCCCTACCGCCGAGCCGGTTTTATAACTTCGCTCCACGCACTCGGCGGAGGCGCTCGCGTTTCGGGCGTGGTGGTTCTTCTCCCCAACTCGGCCGGATTTCTCAAAGGAACGACCGATGACAGGGCGTGGGCGCTGGGCGGCGGGCTCGAAAAGTGGTTTTTCGGGAACTCGATGGCGCTGCGCGTGGACATAGATGCGCTGCACACCACTTTCTACAATAACGTGGCGAAAGTTCACGGGGAATACGACCTGCGAGCGACCTGGGGGATTATCTATTATTTTGGTGGCCGTAGAAGAGGCGGCGAGTTCCGCAACGTCGCCGGACGACAAATCGAATGATCGAAGAGCGATCAAGTGCGCTACGAGAAGCGCACCTCGAGAGGTTTGCCGTCGAATTCGACACTTCGCGAGGAGTCGCCAACTTTAACTTCAAGGTTGCGCCGCAGAGGCGAACGCATGCGGGAACCAGGAGCCAAGCGAATCGCTAGCGCGCGTTGCGCTTCATTCCATTTGAGCGGAAGTCCCATCCAATCACCCTTGCGGTAGTTGAAGGAAATTCCGTCGTCTTCGTACAGGAGGAACTCGCCGTCGGCACCAGGATAAACGGTGATGGAGAGCAGGCCCTCAACTTTTTCATCCACATATTGTTTGACTGGACCGAAAGGAAGAATCGCGCCTTCGCGAACAAAGAGTGGAAGCGTTTCGAGGTCCACGGCGCGATCGATTTCGCGGCCACCGTCGAGGCGTTCGTTGGTCCAAAAATCGTACCAGCGACCCCGAGGAAGATACAGGCGGCGAGAAGTAGCAGCTTTCTCGATGACGGGTGCAACGAGAATGTCGCGGCCCCAAAGATATTCGTCGCCGCGCTGGACGGCTTGGGGATCATCTGGATAATGGAGCCACAAGCTGCGCATCACAGGCATTCCGGTGAGAGTCGCTTCGCGCACAGCGCTGTACAAATACGGCAGCAGGCGATAGCGAAGTTCCAAATACTTGCGGCAAATCGGCTCGACTTGCGCATTGTGCAATTCGCTGGGATCGGGGAGCGCGGAACCGTTGTAGCCGCTGATTTCAGTGGGGCCGATTTCGCCGGTGTTCCATCCCCAGGGCAGACGGAGCTTCCACGCGCGGCCGTGGCAGCGGAAAAGCGTACAGAAAGCACCGAATTGGAACCAGCGCATATAAAGCTCGGCGGTGAATTCTTTTGTGGGAACGAAGCCGCCGATGTCTGTGCCCCAATAAGGAATGCCGGTGAGGCTGGTGTTAATCGCAATGGGAACGTGGGTCTTCAGGGTTTCCCAGGTGGAATAAACGTCGCCGGACCAAAGGAAGGAAGCATAGCGCTGCATTCCGGCGTAACCGTTGCGGTGCAGCGCGTAGGGGCGTTCGTTGGGGCGGTCGAGTTGAGGCCCTTCCCAGTACATGCGATTACGGGCAAGACGCGCTTCGATGCCCAAGGGATCGCCTTCGTCGGGCCACCATCCATCCACGCCAAGCGCAAAGGTTTCGCGATGCGCGTCCCAAGCACAACTCACTTGTTCCTTGTCAAAGCGGGCGACAATGCAAGGATCGCGGACGGTGCCTCGCAAGTCGTTCTCGAGAATCACGGAGTGAAGTACGACACGAAAGTGTTCCTGACGGAGTTGGGCGATGGCCAGCTTGGGGTCGGGGAAGACACGTTTATTCCAGGAGAACGACCCGTTCTCCGTGTTCCAGCCGGAAGGACAGAAGCCGGTGCCGAGATAGATGAGCGTGTCGCAAGGGAGTCTTTTCTCCCGAAACGTTTTCGCTTCGGCGAGGACGTCTTCGTGGCTTGCGAGTGTCCGGTGGGATTGCTGGTAGCCAAACGCCCAGAGCGGAGGCAGCTCGGGATGGCCGGTCAGCCGGGCGTACTCGGACATGAGCACACGCGGATCTTGCGAGGATACGACAAAAATGTCGAGCGGGGGAGCGCTGGCGTGATCTTTGGGGAGGAATTTGCCGTCGCTTCCGGCGAAGTCAAACGTGCCGAAAGGTTGATGGAAGTAGAGAGCCCAGCCGGCGGTGCCGATGAGCCATGGAATGGGCACACGGCCACCGTGGGTGCCCAGTTGGTAGCCGCCTTGGCCGCTGCGCATCGCATCCTTGGAGCCGCGGCGGTCGAATTGCGGGCCGCCTTCGCCGAGCCCTAAGAGCAGCGAATTTCCGAGCAGGAAGGAAACGGCGCTGGTTTCGGAGTCGATGGTGAGTTGTTGGACGACGCTGCCTTTACTGTCTTCGACAATAGCTTGGAGTGGATGGAAAGAAAGCTTTACGTTGAGCTCGCCGGTTTTGACGACGTGCTCGGATTCTGCGCCGGTGCGTCTTGCGAGCCGCGGTCCCCAGGAGGTTCGCACGAGCGAACCGTTGCCTTTGATGGATTGCGGTTGACCATTTTCGATTGGTAGAACGCTGAGCCGAAAAGTGTGGGCACTCACTGGCGCAATCTGAATTTCCACGGGGCGGCCGGCGATTTGAAGAGTTTGCGGCGCGGCTTCGCTATTGGACGGCCAAAGCATACCTGTCGCACAGAGGGCACCGACGCCTTTCAGGATGTCACGGCGGTCGTAGCGATTTGTCATGAGGCAGCACCCAGAGCAAAAGAACAAACACGGCGGCTCGCATCCAAGAAAACGGACGAGGATTATACACAAAGATGCCGGGCTAAAGCCCGGCGCTACTTCACTCCTGCAGGAAGGCGGAAGCGGTTTGGAGGAACTCGGGCCAGCGAGCACCGAGGACGGGGCCGTGGCCGGCGTTGGGAATGATCCACAAGCGGGAGTGAGGGATAGCTTTGGCCATTTCGACGGAGAGTTCGACGGGATAAAGAGGGTCGCGGTCGCCCTGGATGATGAAAGTGCGGGCTTGAATGGTGGAGAGAAGCAGAGGCGTGAAGTTCAAGTCGTCGTAGCTGGTGGCGAAAGATTTGGTGCTGGCGAGAATCGCTTTGATCTGCGCATCGCCGCCCGGGTGGCGACCCCGCAGGATTTCCCACTGCTCTTTCGGCAGCTTGTCCCACGGTTGCCGGTGCTCGTTAAGGCCAACATGGCGTGTCTTCTTCTGAAAGCCTGCCTCCACCAGCGGGGAGCGAATACGTGTGGGTATGCGTGCCTACGACTCGGCCTTGCAACGCTGTTATCCGATAAAAATACTCCGGGGCCAAACTGCAAGCACTTACGTGGAACGCGAGAAGTAGGACCAACCCCATCAGTCTCTACCCTGCCAAGCCAGCGAGGCGTTTCTTGGCGAAGGGGACGGCGTAGGCGGCGGGGGGATTGTGGGCAATGGCGGCAGCCGCTTTGCGATAGGAGTCGATGGCCTTGTCCTTCTCGCCTAGTTCATCGTAAGTCTGCCCAAGCAAGCACTGGATGAAGGGATCATTCTGATTGGCTTTTAGCAGTTCTTCCAGAGCGGTCTTGTAGTCTTGCCCGTAGAACGCGACATAGCCGCGGAGATAGGGAAAGAACTGGGCTTGTTCCGGATTTGTGCCTTTTTCGAGGATGGCTTTGGCGGCGGTGACGTGATCCTGCGCTTCGGCCAGGTTTCCCCGGCGCGCCGCGATGCGAGCCTGCGCGTGCTCCCAACGGAAGTTCCATAGGTCCACGCGAGCCGGCTGGAGGTCCGGCTCCTTTAGGCCGCTGTCATGCCCCACTTTGTACCAGTGAAGCGCTGTATCCAAGTCGCCGGAATCAATACAAACGCGGGCAGCTTCGTCGGCAATTTCTCCTTTTTGGAAGAAATCTTTTCCGCTTTCGTAGTAATCGAAGACTTTCTGTTCGTACTCGACGGTCTTTTTGCAATTCGCTTCAAACGCGTAAGACATAGCCATGGCGCGATTTGCCGAAGCTTTATGTTCGGGAGTGTCCGCAATGTCGATGGCCTTTTGAAAATACTTGCGAGCATCCTCGCCTTTTCCCATTAAGTCGAGCACGTTGCCGGCAGCAATGTTCGCGGGAAGTGACAACGGCGAGGATTGCAGGGTATGGCGATAGAGCGCGAGAGCTTCCTCCAATTTTCCCTCGTGCATCAATTGCTGGCCTTGCTGGATGAACTCGGGTTGCTGGCGCTGGGCGGGGGCCTGCGCAAAGAGAGATACGGAAGAAAAGGAGACGAGAATCAAGGTCGAGAAAGCTATTTGAACGGCAACTTTCATGCCGGCATTATCCCATGAACTTTTGGAGCGCGCAGCATGACGGAACGGGAATTGATGTACCGTATGAGCAGATGCGATCGGAGAGGTGGACCGAGCATGATGATGATTGAGGAGTGCCGTGCGTTCTATGCGCAAGAGGTGAAGTTTGCGGCGACCTTGACGACTCCGGGATTAGTGGAAGCCTTCGCCAAGGTGCCACGGGAGAAATTCTTGGGGCCGGGACCTTGGCAGATTGGGTCGGCGGCCGCGCGGGCAATGTCCGCAGCAGACCTGGGCCAACTATCGTACGTCACGGTGGAAGATCCGCGGGACGTGTATCACAACGTGGTGATTTCGCTGGACCGCGCAAAAGACATTAATAATGGGCAGCCGAGTTCGCTCGGAACATGGATTGACGCGCTGGCGCTGAAGCCGGGAGAACGGGTATATCACCTAGGATGTGGCGTGGGCTATTACACAGCGATTATGGCGGAAGTGGTGGGAGAGAGCGGCAGTATAGTGGGCCTGGAGTTGCAACCGGACCTGGCCGCGCGGGCTGGAGAAAACCTGGCGGGCTACGCCAACGTGACGGTAGAAGTCGGAGACGGAGCGGAGTTTGATCCCGGCGAGTGTGAAGCCATGTTCGTGAATTGCGGGGTAACGCATCCGCAGACGAAATGGTTGGAGCGGTTACGGGAAGGCGGACGACTGGTGGTGCCATTTACTATTGCGGTGAATGCAACGATTGGCCAGGGAGTGATGACGAAAATCACAAGGTCGGATGGAACGTATGCGGCAGAGCTGGTTTCACCGGTAGGGATTTATTCGGGAGGAAATTTGCGCGATGCGGCGCTGGAGCCGCAGTTGCTGAAGGGTTTGACGAAGGGAGGACTGTTAAAGTTGAAGTCGGTGCGACGCGATGCGCATGAAACAGGCGAAACGTGCGTGGTGCATGCGCGCGAAGTCTGCTTGAGCCTAGCGGAAGCGAAGTAAAAGCAGTAAGGTGGTGGGTAGCGCAAGAAAGGGAAAAGCACTTAAGCTGCTGTCGACTGCGGCCACAGTTTCAGTGTGAATCATGAAAGAATAGGTAGCTGAAAGAGTTTTAGCAGACAAATAAAGCCACTTCTGAGTTACCATATATATCCCGCCCAGAAATAGGGGGCTACATGCATAGAAGTTTGCGGTTTCCTTCCGCGGTACTTCTTCTCGCCCTATTTTGCGCTCTGCTTGCGGCTCCGCGTTTGACTGCACAAAACAGCAAGGTGATGGGCGAGTTGCAATTGAAGGGCGCCACCGGCGTCGAAAGAGATGCCGGAGTTTGGGTCGATGGCGTCTATGTGGGCTACGTCAAGGAGCTCAAGGGCGATAAGAAAGTGTTGTTATTGCCCGGCAAGCATCAAGTCATCGTTCGCCAGTCGGGTTATGGAGACTTCGTGCACGAAGTGGTTGTGGAGCCGGGACAAGTGCAGAAGGTGCGCGTGGCGATGCAGTTAATCCCGGGAGCCCGCCCGCCGGCCATCACGGCCGAGTTAAAAGTGACCGTGGAACCCGGGCGCGCCGCCGTTTTTCTCGACGACCACTATGCGGGCCACGCCAGCGAGTTTGGAGGCTCGCTTCATTCCTTGCTGGTCAGCCCTGGAAAGCATCGCATCAAAGTCGCTCTCCCTGGGTATCGGACATTTGAAACCGAAGTCAGTCTTCTCGCGGGACAGAAGTCCGAAGTGAAAACCGAACTCGTCAAAGGAAGCATCGAGCAGGCCAGCCCGGAAATCAAGAATCAGGAGTAGTTTTTCTCTAGCGCGGATGTGCACACGCACAGAAGCAGGCGTGTGGCTGGGCTTGGCTCAGTTGACGGTGAGCTGGGCGGTGGCGGCATGACTTACGTTCCCTGAGGTTCCCGTCACCACGATTGCGGAGGTTCCGGCTGGCGTTGGACCTGGCGGAGGTGGCGCGGGCCCAATCGACGAACTGCCTCCTCCGCAGGAAGAGCAGAGCACGGCGAGAAGAATCGCGGCCACGGCTGGCCAAAGGGCCCGCAAGGAAGCACGCCGTACCCCAAGAAGTTTGCTCCAACCGAACCAGAGGAAAATCCAAAGCAAAAGGAGGGCTACGCCGCTCCAGGGATTAAGCTTTTGCTCGATGCGCGATTGTGGCCAATCGGGCAGAGCAGAGTTCTTCGTGGTCGTCACAACAAGCTGAGCTGTCGAAGAACGGGTTCCATCCAAAGTAACGGAAGATGGCGCCACATTGCAGGAAGCCCCGGCGGGCAGACCGGAGCAACTAAACATCACGACTTTATTGAATCCCCCGCTGGGCGTAACGGAAACAGTGTACGTGGCGGACTGTCCCGGGTTGACGGCAGCAGTGCCGGGGCTCATGGACACGGTTGTCGGATCGACGTTCAGCAATAGAGCGCCCGCGCCGGAAACAAATGGCGCACTGAAGGACGCCATCCGGCAGCGTAGGTGCTAAAAGGATAAGCCGAGATAATGCCTTCCCCGGGCGCAGCCACCCACACGATGGCATCGCCGTAGTTGGAGAAAGATCAGCGCGTGTCCGTGTCGCTGGTGGAGGCAACGCCCATCACGTCATTCTGATAGGCGGCGGGATAAACAATCTCCTGCATTCCATCGTTTCCCGCCGAGGCTGCACAGATCACGCCGCTCTGGTTGGCATAATCCATGGCCTTGGAAAACTCCGGCAAGTTCGACTTCATGTCGAAGCTCATGTTGATGACGTTGGTGCCGCTCTGCACACCGTAGTACACGGCGTGCAGAATGTTGGACAAGTATCCCGTCCCGTCGGAACGGAAGGCTTTTAGAGGCAGCAACTGCGCTTGAGGCGCGACCAGGTGAATGATGCCCATCACCATGGTGCCGTGGCCAAAGGCCGCGTATTGCGATGTGTCCAGCACGGCAGCCATAGACTGGTCCAGCACAGCAGCAGTCGACTGATTCACATTAGCGATGTTGGTCGTGCTGCCGGAAGGAGGCGTTCCGGTAAAGTCGGTCATCTCGGAGCCGCCAGGCTGGTTTCGCGTAAAGTCGTAGCCAGGCAACAGCACGGGTTTCAACGCCGGGTGATTGGGATCCACGCCGGTATCGATGTCCGCGACAATTCCCGTGCCGGTTACATGAAAAGTTGTTTGCGCCGCGGACACGCGCACGATGTTTGCCGCGGGCTGGTTTACGTAGCCATCCCAAACAGTTGAGCCGGAGTAGTTGACGGGCGTGGTGTCCGAAAGGCCCGCCGGAGGCGTGGTTACTTGATTCAAGCCACTGACGAGATTCAACAGTTGGTCGGCTTCCGCATCGACAATGCCCACGGTGCTGCCTAGAAGATTTAGGAAGGTGGGCAAATCTACAGGGGTGGTGACCAAGAAAAGCTGGCCGAGGGAACCGTCCAGGCCGCCGACCACCGTGCAGGTCTGCAACAACGGAAGGCCACTACAAAAGGCCTGTAGCCCCTGAAGGCCAAGAGTGGTCCGAACAATGACCCGGTTGTCCGCTTTGGCCGGACTGCTGCACAATCCACACAGAAACAACGGAACCCACAGCCACCGCAATCTCATGCAGGTCTTCCCTTTTTGCTTTGCAGCTTGGTTTGATTCGTTGTTAAGGTTTCAGAAAAATTGAGTTCGTTTGCCGTGTGATCATCCCGGTTTCCAACCCAATCCAGGGGAGGTGAAATGAGCAAGACCCAATCGTTGGGGGTGACTTCGATCTCGAGCGACACGCTGCGTTCGTTTTGGAATTCAAAGGAGAACTCACCCGCTTCGTTGGTGATCATCAAACCCAGCGGGCCTTTTTGGCCCTTCAAGACAACCGAGACACCGTTCAGGGGAATTTGCGGCACATTTGCTCTCAGGATTTGCCCTATCAGCGCAGTTCGAGCTGAATTGGGCAAGCGTTCGAACGCGATGTCCGCGGTCAGCGCCGGAGCTTCGTAGACCAATTGACGGGTGTCCGCTTGCAGGTAGCGAAGGCCCACAGGTAAAGGTTGCAAGAAAGTATCCAGAACGAGCCGCGCCACTTTGGTGATTCGGCGAATTCCCAGTTGCGGATAAACCATGGACTCCAAACGAGGCCAGAGATCCACCGCCAGGCGATTGCGGTGAACGAACGGGATGGAGTATTTGAAGATGAGCTCACTAATCACGGGAGTGGGTTTTTCATCGGCCAGAACAATAACCCGTCCGGGTAAACGCACGAGAAGCTCTCTTATGCCTTGGTCTAGCTTGACAGAGTCGGTAATCGTGCCCGGCAATTCGAGCAATACCGCGGAGGTTCGTTCCCGACCGAGCAAGGACAAAGCTTCCTCGATCCCCGAAGCAAGAACCCACTGACACCCCATCGTACCCACGAGGACACGAATCGTGTCACGTTCGGCCGCACGTTCACACATGATTAGAACTCTTGGTTGCATACGGACAGGAACCCCGCTACACCTAGGTCACGGGACGGGTTCCTGGACTTACGGTTCTCATCTTCGCTAGCCTAGAGTGCAGATAAGTTTAGCGAGCGAAACGGCTTGCCACAATTGCAGGGATACCTGATTCCCCTCTCGGGTAAACACCTTAATTCGATCCTGTACTTTGGAGACGGGAAAAGTGGGAGGAATTTGGAGGGACTAAATCCAGCGGATCTGCGTGGCGTTGTTGGTGATCACGAAAACTCGCAAATTGTTAGAACGGGGATCCGCCGGCACGAGAAAGAATCCGACTTTCTGTGGATTGTAGGCATGCGTAGTTCCCACCATCTTTTCACCATCGGGAAAAGTGATTTCGGCTTTGCGGCCCTTATTTTGCGAAGAAAGCGTCTGGGATTCGGTGTATTTGCTATTGCCGACAAAATCCCTCGCAAAGAAGATGGCTTTCAAATCCTTCATTTGCACGTCCGTGCCTTCGCGCTGGGCCGTGTCTTGTTCGAAGAAAAAACGGAAGCGCTCTTTTTGCGCGGAGAAATTGTAAATGTAGCCTTTCAGGCGCCGACCGTCGAGGAACGCCACCACAGCTTTGTTGCGATTGTCGAGAGTGTTTGGCGTCGTCATTCTGTCTCGCTTCTTACTGAGCTGCACCATCGAGAATGTTATGCCATTGGGCTGCGTCATGCATGCACAAGCTATAAGCCGAACGTACTGAGGTATCGAAAACGGCATTATTCGATTGCGGAAGCTGAAGTGAAACTGCTGGACAGAGTGGATGCCCCCGGGAAATGAGAAGCAGACTGCGTGGCAGAGTCGCCGCCATGGGAGCCGAAGACTTATTGGGGCGCGGTCAGGTAGGACTTGCGGTGCCGCACCTGATAGTTGCCGGTGGTGACTTTGACTTCGATGGAGCGATAGGTATTGGCCGGCCCGCGAGGATTGGGATAGTAGGCGAGACGATACTGCGTGCGCAGCTCGCGGTCGATGCGATCGAAGATGGCGCCAAGCTCCTGCGGGGTATCCGGATAAAACATCGCGCCACCGGTGGTGTCGGTCATCGTCTCGAGAGCGTGTTCACCGGCGGTGTTGCGGCCATTTTCGTTTTTCACGGGCCGGATAACGATGGTGTAAAGGAGCACATTCGCGCTGACGGCCTCCCGGCGAGCGGCGTCGAAGTCGTAATGGCTGGTGGTTTCTCCGGCGTCCGTGACAAGGACAATGACGCGACGGCGGTCGTCACCGCGCTCGGCGAGGGACCGTGACGCCAGAAGAACCGCATCGTAAATGGAAGTGCCAGCCCCGTTCGGGATCTTACGGACGGCGTCCTGAAGGGCAGCAACGTTGTCGGAATACCCTGGCTGGTGCAACCTTACGTCCTCGTCAAAGGAAAAAACGCCCAGACGATCTCCGGGCCGGACGATTTGGCGGATGAAATGGGCGGCGGCTTCCTGCTCAAACGTGATTTCTTTGTGGGCGCTGAGGCTGGCGTCAATCATGAGCGCCAGATCGAGCGGCTGGGAGGTTTCCGGTTCGAAAATAGCGATTTCTTGTTCCTTCCCTTCATCGAAAAGCTGAAAGGCTTCGCGGGGCAGGTCAGGAGCAGGACGATTGTGTTCGTCGAGAACGCTGACGAGAACGGTAACGAGATTGACGTTGACCCGAATGCGGCCGCGCTGGGCAGCGCCATCTTGAGGATCTTCTTTCGGAGGGGCTGGAGTTGGCTGAACGATTTTGCCAGGTTCGCCGACGGGAGAAGACGCGGGAGCAGGAGTGCTGGCACCGGAGTTCGAGGTAGAGGCAGCGCTTGAATTCGCCTTAGAACCTGACTTCTGAGATTTCTGAGCCCAAGGCGGGCGATTGGGATTGTCCTGTGTGAAGGCAACACCGTTGGCGAACAAGACAGCACCGGTCAACAAGATCAGGCGGCTGGGGTGGAGCGACGCAGTAAGCATGAGTAGCTAAGATGCGGGCTTTGCGCGCGGCGTGGCCAGGGGCGCGGGAGGAAGTTCGCCGTCGGCCCACACGGCGCCGTCCTCGAAGTACTCCTTCTTCCAGATGGGCACCGTGCGTTTGAGGGTGTCGATGGCAAAGCGGCAGGCGTCGAAAGCAGCAGCGCGGTGAGGGGCGCTGACGGCAATGAACACGCTGGTTTCGCCGATTTCGAGATGGCCCAGCCGATGCACGATGGCCACGCGATGAATGCCATATTTTTCGTGGAGTTGCGCAGCAATTTCACGCATTTTGACAAGGGCCATGGACTCATAGGCTTCGTAGTCGAGGTACAGCGTGGCGCGATTGTGCGACTGATTGCGGACAAAGCCGTCGAAGGTGACGATAGCGCCGTCTCCCGGGGCGCGGACGTGCTCAATCAGGGCACGCAGATCGATCGGCTCGCGAACGAGCTGGAAGATGTCCTCGTGATGGAAAGGCGGGGCCATGCAATTGAACCTAGCCGCCGCTCACAGGCGGGAGAAAAGCGACTTCGTCGCCAGGGTAGAGTACCGTGTCCCACGCAGCAAATTCCTGATTGCGAGAAGCCACGACCGAAGAGCGATACTGAGCGAGTTCCGGAGTGCGGGCGGCATACACAGCAAAGAGCTGTTCGATGGTCACGGCGTCCGCGAGGTTGAGGGATTCCTGGGAGTGCCCGACAACATCTTTCAGGCGGCCGAAAAACAGGACCTTCACACGCACAGTTTGGGAGACAGGGGCCACAGCAAGATTGTAACGCGAGCGAAGGAAACCTGCGAGGGCACCACGAAACATTTCGCATTTTCAGCAAGGGAATATGTTTTGAAAAATTAGATACCTTGACCCCGACGGCCGGGTTGCGTAGCGTCCAAGCAGGTGGGGAATCCCCTTCCGACAGCGGACTCCGGCGGAGGGCAAGATGAAAATCTTGGTAACAGGCTCGAGCGGGTTGGTAGGAACAGCTTTGGTGAGCGCACTGGCGCGGGATGGGCACACGGTCTGCCGGATGTTGCGACCGCCGAGCGCGTTCGCCGGAGGAGCACCCTTTGCAGCTCAGGGTAAAAACGAAGGATTCGACGTAGCATGGAATCCGGCAACTGGAGAATTGGGAGGAGCGGGTGCTGGAGCAGATGCAGTCGTGAATTTGGCTGGCGCATCGATCGCGGGCGGACGTTGGACAAAAGAACGAAAAGCTTTGTTGCATTCGAGCCGGATTGACACCACGCGAGCGCTGGTGAACGCGCTGGCGAAAATGAATGCGCGGCCAAGAGTGTTGGTTTCCGCATCGGCGATTGGCTACTACGGGAACTGCGGGGAGGAAGTGCTGACGGAGGAAAGCAAGCCGGGAACGGATTTTTTATCGGGGCTCGCGCGAGAGTGGGAAGGGGAGGCATTGAAAGCAGAGGCACTGGGGATTCGCGTGGTACTGGCGCGGTTTGGAATTATCCTGGCGCGGCATGGCGGCGCACTGGCAAAGATGCTCCTTCCGTTCAAGCTGGGCGCGGGAGGTAGGCTCGGTTCGGGCAAGCAATGGATGTCGTGGATCACGCTGGAGGACGTCACTCGGATCATTCGCTGCGCGATCGAGAACGGAGCGGTACGCGGCGCAGTGAATGTCGTCGCGCCGCAACCAGCGCAAAACACCGAATTCACAAAAGCACTGGCGAAGGCGCTGCATCGGCCAGCGCTCTTTCCTGTTCCGGGGTTCGCGCTGCGACTGGCGCTGGGTGAAATGGCCGACGCGCTGCTGTTATCCAGCCAGCGCGTTAGGCCGCAAAAGCTACAGCAACTTGGTTACACGTTCCTGCATTCAGACTTGCCATCTGCGCTGAGCCGGATCCTGGCATAAGCTCCGAGAGCTTCTCCTCATTTCAACACGTTGATGGTGACCGAAACGCGCATCGTGTGGCCGTTGAGCGGGTCAGTGGACAACGTGTTTTCAGAGGTCTGGCCGTCTTTGAGCAGCAGACTCTCGTTGGTCCTGAATTGGCGCACGAGCGGAAGGCCATTAGGCTCAGCCACGAGTCTTTCTCCTTCGGAGGATTTATTCGGGTAAAGGGCAGAGCGCTCAAAAATCCAACTGATCAGGAAGCGGCCGTCCTCTTGACTTTGGATGCGGCAGTCAATGTTTGATCCCACATCCATATAGGTAGTCTTTTGATCTTTACCGTCGATCTCGATGGGAATCCGGACACCGGTTCTCAGGCTGGCGCCGTAATTGTTTCCGGCCTTTTCGCTGGCAGGGACGGTAAAAGTATAGGGCATGCTGGAGATCTTCTTTTCACCGTCGAGCTCGGTGAAAACAATCTGCACCTTTACGGGAATGAGAACCGTGGCCCGCTCCTCGGTCTTGGACTTTTCTTGGGACTTGTCCTGCGCACAGGCTTGCCGCAAAGGCAAAATGAACAAGCCAAGCAGGCAAAGATAGACGAACTTTTTCATTGCACCCCTCCTGGAGAATTCGAAAACGCTGCAGGTATTGAAATCCAAACGGAAGTCATTTCGATCCATCTTCCGTCAAGAGCTTGACGTCAAGCTGAGCAATTTGGATCGGCGCAACTTCGAGCGGCTTGACTGAGACTTCGTCTGCACCCTGCGCCACCAGCGGTGCGCGCTTGTGCGAACTCCACTGCTGCGCGTAACGGGCCAACAAAACTTCCTGGTCCCGGGGGACAAGAACTTCAGGCATCGACTTGCTACTTGCTAGCCCGCCGGGAGACGAGGAATTCCCGGCAACAGACACTGGAAGGCGCGGAATCAAGTCTTCCCTCTCCAAACCAGCAGAGGATAGGGGAGTTCGCCTACCTGGAATGACCTGCTCAACGGGGGGCCGAATAGTGGCGGTATTTGTGGGCGGAGTTCTGGGATCATTGTGCCGGATTCCACCGGCAAGGACCAACGCCACCGCAACGGCGGCGCCAGATAGAGCAAACCAAGTCGAACCCCAGCGCGGAGGCGCGACGGCAACCTCGTCGACCGCCGCGCGGACGCGCGGAAGCAGTGAGGGCGGGACTTTCATGTCTGCCACGGCGTGAAGGCCGGAATCGATGGCGGCAAAGAGCGACTGCTCCTGGGCCAACGCTTCGCGGCAGGAGGCGCACTCGGCGAGATGCGCGCGCAGCTCCCTTTGTGGCGTGACGCCGGATGCGGCGGCCTCAATTAGCGCATCTTTATAGTGTTTGCATAGCATCGCAACTTCTCCGCTAATTTCTTTCGTGCAATAAAAATTCGCGATTTCACTGTCCCGATAGGAACACCGACCATGGCCGCAATTTCCTCAATCGTGTAACCGTCCATCGCCGAAAGCAAAAGCACCAGACGCAGTTTCTCTGGCAACTCTTCGAGCGCGCGCTCCAGGTGGCCCTGAAACTGGTTCGAAGCGGCGACGTCTTCCGCCGTGACGGGCGGCGGAAGATGCGTGGGCTGGGACCACAGCGTGTCGCGCTGCTCGCGGCGCTTCGCCGAGCGTAACCGGTCGAGCGCGAGGCGAAACGAAATGCGCACCAGCCAGCCACGAAAACGGCTGCGGTCCCGGAGGCGCTCGAAACTTTTGTAGGCGCGGAGCAGAGCTTCCTGGGCTACGTCCTCAGCATCCGCGGTGTTGCGCAGAACTCCCTGCGCAACGCGGTAGGCCAACGGGCCGCATTCAGCGAGGCGCTCTTCGAACTCCCGCCGGGCGTCCGCCTGAGCTGCCTCGCGCACCAACTCGCTCCTTGCTGTGCTGACTGGTTGGTTCAGAACCAGCTCCTGCATAGGACCCCTTCTGAAGGCTCCAACACCGCTGCCCGCGGCAAGCATAGGCTTGGTCCCCGTACAACTACCTGACGCCGCGGTGGCGGTTACGGTTCACTCCGGATGGTACCGCTTGGGGAGGGCTGAGGCCTGTTAAATCCCCAATTGCCCGAGCAGCTCTTCGAGATTGGCTTCGCTGACCACCACTTCCCGGGGTGGCTCCCCTTGAGGGCTGGCCCTAACCACGCCTTCGTCGAAAGCATTGAAAAGGCGCATCTTGGCTACGGCGTATTCCTCTGAACTCGAGAGCGCGCGGCCGTTTTGCGCCGCCCAGCCATCGAGCGCGGATTGATGGACGAAGATTTTGAAGGGGAAAGCAGTTTGGCGATCGACCGAAACGACATAAGTGAACTCGCCGCCGGGGCTGGAGCCGCGTTGAGCGCGGTTGCCCTCGAAGAAATAATACTGGTACACAAAGCCGTCAGCGGCGGAGTAGCTTTTAACGCGGCGAACGGCATCCGGGCGAGCCATGCAGGGATTATTGGCAGTCGAGCAGCGGAAGTCAACGCAAGGGTGGGAATCTAGAAGCTCGTGAGGTTGTGCCAAAATGAAATGGACTCCTTGTGTTCAAACGCCAAATCAGGACGAATGCGGTTCGAAGAAGAGAGGCTTGCATTAGTTTAACCACCGTGCCAGCAACCCAAAGAATCTCTAACAAAGCTGCCAGCTGCTTATTTCCAATGCCTTTTCGCTGAAAAAAACGTGGCCGCAGCTCCGAAAGCCTACGATTTCGAATCGGTTCTGACTCATGAGCTCGGACATTTCCTCGGCTTTAGCCATTCCGCGGTGTGGAGCGCCATGATGTTTCCGTTCGCTCCCGCGCCGGAAACCATCAGCGGCACGCGACCCAGCAGCCCGATGCTCCACTCGGCGACGACGACCGCACTGGGTTGCGCGTTTTGTATCCCGACGCGGCCGATCCGCTCCATCAGGGCTCCGTCAGCGGAAGAATTATTCCTGCGAACCCCCCTCGCCCTTCCGGCTTATCGGCCCCGGATGTGACTGGAGTTTTCGGCGCGCACGTCGTGGCTGTAGACAATACGACGGGGGCGGTAATCGGCGCAACGATCGGGGGGATGGAGTTGCGCTGCGCCGGGGCCGGTGCAGTTTGACGGCACGTACTAAATTACCGGATTGCCTGCAGGAAGCAGCTACACGGTTTATGCAGAACCGCTCAACGGCGCGGCGAACCCTGCGCAATTCAATAATGCCACGGTCTCGCTTTGCCGCAACGCCAATGAGCGATGCGGGATGGCCGCCACTACAAGCTTGCTTCGTTCCGGTCGTCGATGTCGGCTTAACAAACAAGGACTCGGCCCGGGCCGTGAGCCGCCTTCTTTTTAGTTGCCGACCTTTAGGTCGGTTCTTTTCTCTCGAGAGCCGGTTCTCCATCGCGGTCTCGTACAGAACTCGGGGAAGAGAGATTCTTTCTCTCACGCAGGCGTTAGCCAACTCCCTCCAAAAAGGAGGCCAGGGCCAAGTGACGTCAGGAAAATCGGCTTGCGTTGCCTGGCTTCCGCTCTTGCTGCGTTTTGCAACGCGGTATGAAGCGCGGCGCCGCACATGGAAGAGCCCAGATTGCCAGATGTCCGGCAGATGGGAGGAAAAGCGTCCGGCGAAACGCCGCATTGTTTCGCCAAAAGTGTAAGGAGCCGGGGATTTGGTTGGTGCGTGGCGAACCCACCCACCGAAGCGCGGGGAATTCCACTGCGCATTTCCACGGCGCTGATCACCATTTCCATGCGGGTAATCGCCGCCCGCGAAAGCGCCTCGCCCTCGAACTTCACGTCGAGGCCACCGCCTTTCTTTCCGGCGACGCGGATCGCAGCAGCATATTGTCCCGCGCACCCAAAGAGAAATTCCCCAAGCCGGTAGCCGAAGCCGCCGCGCGCATCTTCTTCGCGGCGCAACAAGAAAGCGCTCGCTCCATCGCCAAACAAACCGCCGAATTCGCCCGCGACGCAGTCGGGTGTGAGTGTCCGGCTGTGCACGTCCGCAGTGACCACCGCAATGGTCCGTGCCACGCCCGAAGCAATCAGCGATTGCGCCACTGCAAGCGCGTTGAGCAATCCAAGGCAGCCCCCGCCAACATCCAGAGCGCCGCAGTTCTCTCGCGCCAGCAGCCTGGAGTGCAATTGCGCCGATAGTGCAGGATAATCGTGATGCGTTTCGCTGGTGGCAATAATCCAGTCGAGTTCCTGCGCTCCGTACGATGCGTCTCGAAGCGCCTCCTCCGCGGTTTTCGCGCCCAGCGTCAATTCGTTCTCACGCTTTGTCGCGTATGCGAGCGACTCGATGCCCGCGCGCTTGCGCAGCTTGCCAATGGGCATACCAAACGCATGGTCCACTTCCTCGGACGGCACGACGCGCGAGCCCTGCGCCGAGCATGAAGCTGTGATCAACACGGAGAGTGTGCCGGCAGGTCGGCCAATTCCCCTTTGAGAATGATCCGAAGCCAAAGGCTTTTTGCTCGATTCTCGCAGCGCCGCCAGCACCGACGCTATGCTCGCGGGTTGCTCGTTGAGCACAGACCCGAGGTCGGAAACGCCGCTTGCAGTTTCGACCGCTCGCAAAAAACTGACCCAGGCCATGGAATCCAGGATTCCCGTCTCAATCAAATCCTCCGTCTCGTTGGGAAACGGCGTCGCGGAATCGACCTCGCGGCGAAAACACGCCTCAATAATGCGACGAAAGGGATCTTCTCCCTTCAGAGAAGGGGTCTGGCGCAGCGCCATCAAAACTCCTCGAGCCAATCGGCCTTTGGTATGGGAAAGAGGGTGTCGAGCATGAGCCAGCAGGCTTCACGATACGGCCGGGTGAGACCGATCCGGACAAAATAATGCGGACAAGACATGATCTTGTATTGGAATTGAGAATTCAAGAACCGCTCCAGGCGAGCGGCGCGATTCGCCCCGCGATTCTCCGCGGCATCCGTAAAGTCCAGCCAATCGCGGTCAACCACGGGCAGGTCCCGCGCGACTTCACCTGAAAAGAGCACCAGCGTGGCTCGCAGCTCATTCCCGTAAAGCTCCAGCCGGAGATTCTTCGTGTGGCAACCGCAGATCGAGCGCCTGGCCTCGGTCGGATAGGCGTAAACGCCGCTTCCCTGCCGGTTTTCGTGAATCGCGCATTCAAACAGGCCGCGCAGAGAGTCTGAACATTCCGCCTTGCCGAGATAGCTGGCTACTTCCGGCTCAGCGACCGCAGCGGTCTTTCGAAAGTCTCTCATAGAAACTCGGTCCTCAACGTGCGGGGACGCACCGGAAAACGGCGTCAGGGAAAACTCCAGGATGTCGCCTCGCTGATGAGGAAAGTAATTCCAGCTATGAGCGGAAGCGGGAATTGGCCGTATCGATTGAAATTTCTGTCTCTCGCGTTGCTTGACGGCCGCGTTTCTAAGAAGACCGAACAACTCTTCTGCCGTTTTGGCTGTGAAGCCGGTGGTGCAGAGCATGCGTTCCATCTCTTTCAGAAATCTTCCATCTGTTCGGGTGACCCGCGGAAGGCGCACTCCTGGGCCTGACGGCGGAGCGCATCTTCGAGCGCGGTACTGCGTTCGCTTACGAAGAGCGAGCCGCTGGTAAACGCGGTGAGGTGGTTGAGCGCCAAAAGGCGGTCTTCCGCTTCGCGCTGCGATTCGAGAACGCCTCCGCGCCGGATGTGGACTGGCGTGACGCCTCGTTCGAGCAGCGCCGGACCTATCATCAAAAACCGGTGACAATGCAAGGGATCTTCTTCGGCGCACATCAAAGCAACCTTCTGCTGACGCGAAAGTTCAATGACGCGCTCCACACCAGCAACGAAATCGCGCGCCTTGCGCCGGAGAGCGTAATCGACTACGCCGTCCGCTTGGTAGACACGTGGGTCTGTTGGCCTACCCCCCCAAAGATTCTCCGAGAAATTCATACTTGAAACCCGCATCCCGTAGGTTCACTTCGAGGGAGTCTTGATTGAATTGCGGAAAGCGAAAGCTAGCTGGCCGGCTGCGCACATCGCATACTGCCTGAATTCCGTGTCCCGCAAGCATAGAAAGGAACTCCTCCAATTCCAGATTGGAGTGGCCGATGGTGAACACGGTCGGCGTGGGCTGTTGCACGGAAGTCATGGAGGGATGGCCAGTAAGGCTAGTGTTTATTGTGCCCAAAACTCGCCGTATGCGGCAAGGAAGCCTAACTTGCATGAGATTCGAGCTCGCTGACCGCCCGGTCGAGCTCTTCAATCAGCGGACTCATTCCGGCTTTACGGAACACTTCCACGAGCGAGCGGTAATACCAGAGCGTCCCTTCCTTCTTTCCCGGAATTTCTCGAAGGCTGAATCGCCATGCACGCGCAGGTCGTGGATGGTCTCGCGAACATTGGAAAGCTTGTCCGCAGCGGAGACCAGCCGGACATCGTCTGGTTCACTCGCGACACATTGAATGTAAGCACGCTTGCGCTCAAGCCAGGGAGGCTTGGGTTCCGTATAGGAATCCGTGCAGCCGTCGACGATACGCGCCACACGAGCTCCGAATTTTCGGCGAATCTCCCGCAGCCGTGGCAGGCCGCCTTGATCCTCGACGGCGTCATGAAGCAGCGCGGCGATCGCCATCTCCTCGTCGCCTCCATATTCAATGACGATGGAAGTGACGTTCAAAAGATGGCCGACGTAAGGGCGCTCGGTTCGCTTGCGGATTTGCCGGGCATGTAAACGCGCTGCATAGCTCAAGGCTTCGATAAACCGGGTAGTCACTAAGCGCTCTCCGTTTGTGGATTTCTTGCGCACGATGGGCCCTGATCCCCACTCAGAGACGGTTCAAACGATCTCGCGTTCACCTGCGATCTGTCGCTGTACTTGTTCGCGGAATTCCATCGGATGATAGATCTTTTCAAAAGCTTCGGGTGTTCCTCCCGTGCCTTTCACGATCACCGTTCCGTAGCCCATCAACCTTCCAAGTGCAGGCTCGTCTACGGCGATGCTTTCGATTCTCGACAACAGAATCTCCAAGGTGCGGCGCTCGGCGATGCCCGTCTTCACAATGACTCGTTTGCTGGTTACCGCCATCTCCGTCGCGTTGCGCTTTAACATACCGGCGAAAAATAATGCCCCGCCAGCAAGCAAAAGCACCAAGCCAAGCCAATAAACCGCCGCCGGAACTGCGTGGCCTTTCGCCTTTGCTCCGAGGGAAGCCCAGGCAATGGGGATTGTAATTGCCAACACCGCTAGAAGAACACCGATGGCTGCATGCCCCAACATGACGATCCAATGCAGCTTGGTCTCGTACTGCACGGATTCACCCGGGATAAGATGTTTTTCGACGTAGCTCAAGGACACTCCTCAGGAAGGCTGGTGCCGCGGACGCACACGGCTGCGGCGAATTATAACCGGATGCGCCGCCTCATCAACAGTCGCGAGATGTAAAGGTAACGGTCAGAAATTTGGTAGCGCTAACGGGATTGGCTACCTACCTCAAAGGAAAGCAATAAAAACGGGGCTTTTGTTGCAGTCGCTAGGGTTACCCATCTGCGTTACGGTCACACAGTATCCCCAACTGTCGCTGGTAGTCAAGTGTTGGGCAACAGTTGGGCAACAGTGCCAGTACTGGGTTAAACGGCTTTGGCAAGTTCTACGTGCGTCACCGGCCGGGGGATTCGGCGCAAGATTGGGTTCACGGGAGAGATGATTCAGACGAAGCTGCGACGGAAGGTCAGGTTCATCAGTTTGGGGGCGCTTCGCCAACGTGAGTGGGTTGACTGACTACGCTTCAGATTGCGAGCGATCTTTCGCCTGCGAACCAAGTTGCACTGGTGTTGAGGGATGCTATCCTGCATCAAAAGCCACAAGTATTTGCTATCGCGGAGGCCCGGATGAGCTTCCCCACGGGAGTCAAAGAGCGTGCACTGGTCGCATCGGCTAGACATTGCAGTGTCTGCCACAGACACAAAGGGATCAAAGTCGAAGTACACCATATTGTTCCCGAGGCTTGCGGTGGCTCAGACGATTTTGATAATGCTATCGTTCTCTGCTTCGATTGCCACAGCGACGCGGGCCATTACAACCCCAAACATCCTCGGGGCACGAAATTTTCCCCGAGCGAACTGAGACGCCAACGTGTTGCTTGGTACGACATCGTCGCTGCCGGACATCTTGCTGTCGCGCCGAGAACCGTCTTGCATGCTCGCTATTTTGTCTGCAAGAGTTTCGATATCATTCGTGAGATTTCGTCCGGTGATATGGAACGATTCCCGGTAGCTCAACCTCATCTCGCGCGGAACGCACCTGCGGACTTCCTGCGAGATGTCGTCATCGCACATTCAAAAAATTCTCGCAATGACCAAGAGTGGGGCGATTACTTCCCTACCATTCACGAATATCTGAAAACACACCCAGATGCCAAACAACGACCGAACGCAAGCCAACTCCCTTATTTCGAAGTTTTGCGTCAACCTTCCAAGGATGAGCTGCTGAAACGGATTGCGCCAATTGATGCTATCAGTCGTATTTTGACGGAGGCGGGCGTTGCGCCCGAAGATATTGCGTGTGCCCTCGCATACAATCAGCAGTGTGGGACCGAGGAGCGGTTTCAGGAAGTCTATCGAATGCGCCCCCTGTGGGCTGTCTACCTTGCGGTGACTAACATGGATGCAGTTCCTGTCGCCTTGGACTCGCTGGTCTGCGAGTTGGAGGCACGGACTGGTCTCGGGTACCGACAATTGCAGGCACGTGACCGTCATCTCGCTAGTACTTGCCCCCTACCACAGGCTGCACTCGCACCGGGGGCATCAGCCGTGATACCTGTTGCCGCGCTCCTCGGTCCGCTATGGCCGGACCGATTTGAACCCTTGTGGACGGAGTTTACCGACCTGTCGAACGGGCGAGGCCAGAGTGTCTCTCACGGCGACCTTAGTGCGGCAGCCTCGACGATCTCGGTGATCGGCCCTGCGATGTGGCCGCTCGTCATTCGCATGAAGCAGGACGCTACACTAGTTGCATCCGACGTTCATGAGTTGAATCTGAAGAATGTTTACACTTTGTCGCGCTACTGGGAGTGCGGGAGCTGCCCCCACCTCTTCGTTGAAACTCCACTCGGAGAGTTGTCATACCTTGGCGAACTGTTCGCTAGAGCGCCGGGTGAGGAGCAAGAACACGTCGTCATCGTGCCGGACGATGCCGCCGCGCTTGTGCTGGCCGAATTAGAGGACGAAATCACGGTTATCGACCGCCTTATTGTCAATGGGCATCGTGTGAGCGGTGACATCAGATTGGGCAAGGGCGACACCCTACGAATTGAGGTCCGAGAGACCGACAGGTGCACCTTCATCGGACATTATCAGACTGCAACCAATCGGCGGTCCACAGAGCCATGGATGCGAAATCAGCTGATATGCGCATTCATCGATGACTGCTCAAGGAACTTGCATTCCGGCCCCAGGCAAGGTCACTGCAACTAGAACCCACATCAGGTATCCAGCTTGAAACAGGCGGCTGCGATGAAACTCTCCTTCGAGCAGGCACTCATCGACGTTTGGCGGCAGAGCCTCGTCGAATGTCCTCGGCGAGGTTTTGCTTCACACGCTGGCGTCACTGGGCACGCAATTCACCCACGGAATCCGTGTGCGGTGAAATCCCCGAATCATGCCCGCGACTCCGTGGCGAACATTTGGTTCTCCTGACCCCAACGGCGACTTCGTTGCGCTGCTCCCCTATCTGCCGCTGAAAAGCTATTGGCGAGTGCCGCCGT
>Ga0209473_1000298_pt1 | contig 31496 bp, 27 predicted proteins | sample GraSoiAngelo_133_FD_185890 | JGI IMG/M metagenome (GOLD analysis project Ga0209473, IMG submission 185890) | Grasslands soil microbial communities from the Angelo Coastal Reserve, California, USA - 14_0929_05_20cm (SPAdes) (version 2) | ecosystem: Environmental > Terrestrial > Soil > Grasslands ...
TCAGGAACGGAGAGGATTATTGAAGCCCGAAAGTAATGACTGGTCCCTCACCATGGCGTCTGCCTTCCCCCCGAGGGGGCATGACATCGGTCACAGTATCTGGGTCCACGATCGAGCTGTTGGCTCAATAATTTTTCTCCCCGGCCCTGAACTACAATACTACGTGGACCGGAGACGTCAAGCAGGGGCGTCACGCCGAAGTCGTCACGCAAGACCGGGGGCTTGACATGAATCTCACGCTGGTGGCGGCGGTGGTACTGCTGGCGACGTGGGCGGGGCTGGTATTCGGAGCGCACGTGGGGAGCGGGCCGGCGCAGCTGTTGTACGCGGCTGCGGCGATCCTGTTCGCGCGCCGCATCATCGTCGGGGCGCCGAAGTTCCTGTCTTAAGGCTCAGCCGGCGCTCAGCACGACCATCGCGATACCCCATGCGAGCGTCAGCAGCGTGACCGGCACGCCCACGCGTGCGTATTCGCCGAACCCGATCCGCACGCCGCGCGTCTCCGCCTTCTCCGCCACGATCAGGTTCGCCATCGATCCGATGAGCAGCAGGTTGCCGGCGAACGTGGAGCTCATGGCGAGCACACGCCACACGAGCGAGGGATTCGGCAAGCCGGGAACGGTGTTGCGCCACAGGATCACGGCCGGCACGTTGGAGATCAGGTTCGACAAGGTGGCCATCACGCCGCTCACGACGGTGGCGGCGCGCCACGGCGTGCCGCCCTGCACGACGCCGACTGCCCCCCGGTCGATCCACGCCACGGCTCCGGTGTGCTCAAAGCCCCGCATCACGACGAACAACGACGCGAAGAACAGCAGCAGCGACCACTCGACGCGATCGATCGCGTACGCGGGGTCGCGCTGGGCGACGGCGACCATAGCCGCGCCCGCGGTGATGGCGACGAGCGGCAGCGAGCCGCCCGCGAGCCAGCCCACCACGGCCAGGCCGAACACGGCGAGACCCTTGAGCACGAGCGACCGATCGAGCGCCACCGGCACCGTCTCGAGTCGCTCGCGAAACGGTTCGCGCAGCTCGGCGCGATACGCCCAGCGCAGGTAAGCGTACGTGATGGCGAGACCACCGAGGCCCACAGGCAGCATGTGGAGCAGGAACCCGGCGAAGGTGGCCCCGCTCCAGATCCCGACGAGCATGTTCTGCGGGTTGCCGGTGATCGAGAGCACCGACCCGACGTTCGAGCCCATGGCGAGTCCGACGAGATAGGGGTTCGGCCTCACCCGGAGGGGTCCCAGCGCGGCGAGCAGCACGGGCGTGACGACGAGGCAGACGGTGTCGTTGACGAACAGCGCGGACAGGAGGCCGCCCCCCACGACGACGCCGAACAGCAGGCGCTGGGGCGTGCGGGCGCGGCGCAGCACCCACTCGGCAGCCCATTCGAAGAACTTTCCGACCTCGAGATAACCGACGATGAGCATGACCCCCAGCAGGAACACCAGGACGTCGAGATCGATGGCGGCGTAGGCATCGGGAAGCGACAGCACGCCGCACACCACCATCGCGACGGCGCCGAGCAGGCTCGCGGCGGGGCGATTGAGGTGGACGAAGGGAAGCCGCTGGACGGCGATGAGGAGATAGGTGACGGCAAAGATGACCAGGCCGGCCGTCATAGAATTGCGGATTGTGGATTGCGGATTGCGGATTTGCGGAACCAGCCCTGGTCCGTCAAATCCGCAATCCGAAGTCCGCAATCCGCAATCGTCATATCTCCCAATTCGAGAACAGCACGCCACGCCGCGGGTGCGGCTCGCCGTAGCCTTCGTAGGTCATCCGGAGGTCGGTCCAGCGGACCCGATAGCCGCGGGCGACGAGCCGGCGGAACGTATCGTCGAAGCGCGTCTGGCAGCGCACCGCGACGCGCCGGATCCCCGCCCGCGCGGCGGCGGCCTCGGTCGTCGCGATGCTCGCGTCGAAGGCGCGGTCGTCGCGCGCTGCGAGCTTGAGCACGCGCACCTCGTCCTTGGGCCGGCCCTCGGCGAGGGGCGTGGAGTGCCACAGCACGAACGCCGCCAGCCCGTCGTCGCCGTCCACCAGCGACGTGTCCCCGAGTCCCAGCTCCGCGGTGAGGACGATCTCGCGCGTGAAGTCGTAGCCGGGGGTGAGTGTGCCGACGAGGTGACGGGCCGCCGTGAGCGCCGCGGCGCCCGCGTCCCCCTTGCGTTGCGACAGCAGCGCCGGGGCGGCATGGCCGCGGGTCGCGATGTCGTTCGTCAGCGTGACCGTGAGGTGACCGGGCGCGAAGCCGAGCCGCGCGTAAAAGCCGATGTTCTCGACCGTGCGGGGCATGGTCTCCAACCCCAGCGTCGCGACTCGCTGGTCGATGAGCCAGTCTACCGCTGCCCGGACGATCGCCTTGCCGACGCCCGCACCCTGGCGGTCGGGACGCACCGCGAGCGGGCCCATCCATCCTTCCGTGCCGGAGCGGTGCGCGACATTGAACGCCACCACGTGCCCGGCTTCGTCGCGCCACAGCATGGCGCCCGCGCCGGCGTCGAGCAGCGCGTAGCGCCACACCTGCGGATTGAGATGCGGCACCCGCACGCCGACGAGGCCGTCGCGGCGATAGCGGTCCGTGAACGCATCCGCGAACACCCGGTTCAGGGCGTCGGTGTCCCGCTCGCCCGCGGGCTCCGGCCCGTAGACCTGGCGCTCAGGCAGCCACGCCCGCATCGGCGGCTCCCAGGGTGGCGGTGTCGTCCCGCACCACGCTCGTGCCGCGCGCGGGGTCGAAGTCCACACGGATCACGCGATCGAGGCCCTCTCGTACCTGCTCGATGTGCGTGATCAAGATGACCTGCGGGAAACGATCCGCCAACCGCCGCAGCAGCCCCACGACGTGCAGGCGCCGCGCCTCGTCGAGCGAGCCGAAGATCTCGTCCAGCACGAGCAGCGACAGCGGCTGCCCCGCCCGCTCGGCGATCATCTGCGAGATCGCGAGCCGCAGCACGAGATTGGCCACGTCCTCTTCCCCACCTGAGATCACCGGCTTGGGCACGCCCGCCTCGAGGATGGTGACGGTGTAGTCTTCGGTCAGCTCGAGCTCGTCGTAGCGCCCGTCGGTCAGATCGGCGAGGAAGCCCGAGGCGAGCTCCGCGATCTCGGGGCGCATTTGGGCGTTCAGCTCAGCGCGCAGATCCGAGAACGCCCGGTCCAGCTCGTTGTGGAGGCGCTGCCGCGCCTTCAGCTCCGCGATGTGACGCTCGCGCTCGGCGCGCTCACGCTCGCGCCGCTTCGCCTCCCGGATGTCGTCCTCCGCCCGCGTCAGCGCCCCCCGCGCTTCGACCACGGCGAGCTCGGCCTCGCGCAGCGCGCCCACCGCACGGTCGTAGCGATCCTTGGCCTGGCGATAGCCTTGATCGGAGAAGCCCTCGGCGCGCACCGCGTCGGTCAGCTCGCGCACCCGCCGCTCCCCGGCCGACAGCTGCTGCTCGGCCCGCTCCGCTTCCTGCACCAGGCTCTCGGCGCGGCGCGCCCGCTCCTCGAGCGCCGCCGCCTCCAGGGCGATCGGCTCGAGCTTGGCGAGCTCGGCCCGCACGGCGTCGTGTCGCGCGGCGTCGTAGCCCGCCGGCCGGCCCGCGAGCTGGCGCTCGAGCAGCGCCGCCCGCCCGCGCGCTACCGTCAGCTGCGCCCGTGCCCGCTCTCCCTCCTCCACCTGCGCCCGCAGCTCCCCCGCCCGCGCGCTGGCACGACGGCTCTCGTCCAACACGCGGTCGCGCGCGGTCTCGGCCTCCACCAGCTTGGCGGGACGCTGCGCCAGCTGCTCGAGCCGCTGCCGGAAGTACTTGCCGTCGCCCGTGATCACCTCGAGCTGTGAGTCGAGCAGCGCGAGCACCGCGGCGTATTCGGCCCCGAGCGGGCGCTTACAGGTCGGGCACGTACCCTGGGGCCCGAGCGTGACGATCTGGTCGCGCTGCTCCTTCACCTCTTCGTACAGCTTGAGCAGCTCGGTGCGCTTGGTCTCGGCGTATTGCCGGTCCTGCACCCATGCCGTGCGCTCCTCCTCCGCGACGCGCTCCGCCGCTTGCAGCCGCTCGGCGAGCTGCCGCGCCGTCGTGTCGGCACGCGCCAGCTCGGCCGCGACGTCGCGCAGCTCGGCGAGGCGCCGCTCCAGCAGCCCCGCCGCGCGCCCCAGCTCCGCCAGCTGCGCCTCATCGGCCTGCCGGGCCGCCGCCGCCCGCTGCAGCCGCTCGAGCTTGGCCACCTCCTGCTTGAGCCGCGCGACGGGGCCGAGCTCGGCGTCGAGGCGACGCAGCTGCTCGCGCGCGCCCAGCGCGTCGGCGAGCTCCCGGTCGAGCCGCTGGAACTCCTGCCGTGCCGCGACCACCCCCTGCTCCGCCATCCGTCGCTCGCCGTCGAGCGAGAGAGTGCGCTCGCGCCGCGCCACCCACTCGTTCCAGCGCGGCTCCTCGCGGGCCAGTGCGTCTTCCGCGGCGCGCCGCGCGGCGTCGGCGGCCTGCGCCGTCGCCTGCGCCCGCGCGAGGCCGGCCTCGGCGGTTTGCCGCTCCTCCGCCAGCACCGCGGCGTCCGGCAGCCCGGCCTCGAGGCCACGCACTTCCGCGGCCACGGCGTTTCGCACCGCACGCACCCGATCCTGCGCGTCGCGCAGCCGCTCGTAGCCGAGCACCCGCGACAAGAAGGCCGCCCGCTCCGTCTTGCCGAGCGCCGCCATCACCGCCAACTCCTTCTGGCCGGTGAAGTAGGTGTTGAAGAACTCCTGGTGCGTCATGCCGAGCGTGCGCTCCAGCTTGTCGGTGACGCTCTTCAAGGAATTCGCCACCACCTGCCCGTCCTGCAGCAGCGCCGCCGTGGAGAGGCCGCGGGTCACGCGGTACTCGTGCGCGCCGAGCCGGAACTCGAGCTCCACCTCCACGCCGGCGCGGCCCTTGGCACCGAGCCGGCGGATCGACTCCTTGTCGCCGCGGACCGCCTGCGCGCCGTAGATCGCCCAGGCGATCGCCTCGAGCAGCGTCGTCTTCCCGGAGCCGTTGGGTCCGAAGATGCCCGTGATCCCGGGGCCGAATTCGAGCTCGGTGTCCGCGTGCTGGCGAAAGTTCACGAGGTGGAGCCGGTGCAGCTCCATCAGGACTCGCCCTCCCCGCCGACGCGGGCCACGTAGTCGACGCCCAGGCGCACGAACTCCGCCCGGTCGAGATCGGCATCGAGCGGCCGATGCTCGAGAAAGGTCTGCACGGTCTCGGGCAGCGTCTGCCGCTGGGCGAACGGCCCGCCGGCGGTCTCGTCGCGGTGCGCCTCGGGCCGGCGCAGGTCGAGCTGATAGTGCAGCGCGCGGGCCTTGTACCCGCGGATCGCCGCGTGGTCCAGGTCCCGCGCGGTGGCGCGCGACACGTCGAAGACGAGCTGCCGCACGATCTGGCCGTCGATCGCCGGCTTGGCCGCGGCGACGTGGGCGGCGATGCGTTCATCGAGCTGGTTCGGCGTGAGCCCCTTCCCGTCGATCGACGGAAGATCGATGTGCTTACGCGTCTGGTCGACTGGCCGGAACTCCACCCGGGACCCGGGCAGATGCACGAGCAGGTAGCCTTTACCGCGCGCGCCGTACTCCTCCTCGTCCTGCAGCTGGCCCCAAGGATTCGGGGCCACGTACTCGAGGCTCCCCGCGTACCAGGCATTCTTCTCGATTTCCCGCGCCACGTGATAGTGACCAAGAGCGACGTAATCCCACTGAGCCGGGGCTAGATCCTCGAGCTGGACCGGCGCTCCGCCGTACTCCATGGTCCCGCGCTGCTCGCCCAGGCCGGGAAGCTGGCCGTGCACCAGCAGTACGTTGAAGGTCGTTCCCCGCTGCGGGCGCAACGCCGGACGGTCCGGCTGCGCAAGCGCCTGGTGGGGCGCGGCGAGCAGCGCGCAGTCCAACTTCGAAAAGGTCAGGTACTGCGCCGCCTCAATCACGACGTGGACGCCGAGGGCCTCATACAGCCGCAGGATGGTCCCCGTCTCCGTGGACCGCGGGGTATCGTGATTGCCCGCGATCATGACGATCGGCGTGTCAGGCAACCCCGACCGGAGGCGGTGCACCTCCTTGAAGAGGAACAGAATGGCTGAGTTGGTGGGCCGAACAGAATGGAACACGTCGCCGGCGACGAGGATCAGGTTGGGGCGCTGCTCGAGTAGGTCGTCGACCGCGCGCCGGAACGCGTCGGCGACGTCCGCCTCGCGCTGATTCCCGCCGCGCGGCGTCTGCCGATCGTACTGGCGGAACCCGAGGTGCAGGTCGGCGAGATGGGCGAGTTTCACCGTCGGGTCAGTACGGCTCGTCGGAAATGGGATCCAGCGGCGCCACGCTCTCGCGGGCGGCCGCCGGCACGGCCGCGACCCGGCCGCCGAGCTGCTTCTTGAAGTAGGCGAGCACGTCCCGCGGCCGGGCCTGGCGGGTGTGGGCGAGCGCGCGACGCACGTCCTCCTCCCCTCGGTCCGCGATGATGTCCTTGACCTGGTTGGGCCGCACCCGGCGGTCGAGCTTCACCAGCTGGCGCGCCACCGCGTCCTCGAACGGCAGGTCCGCGGACGGCGGGTAGCGCTCCACGCCGTCCCGGCCGCGCAGCACGGCGGGCCGCGGGAACCGCACGAAGATCGGTTGCGTGAAGTGAGGATGGCGCACCATCAGCTCGCCGATGGGCAGGGTGGCCAGCTTGATCTTGGTGGCGGGCGAGAGCACCTGGTAGCCGGGCGTGGCCAGCTCGTCCGCGTCCATGCGGCCGAATACGACCGTACCCGCGTTGCCGACCACCCGCCGGTGCACCTGCGAGCGGAACTGCTCGGCGCCGAACAGCACCAGCCCGAGGTAGCGCCCGCGCTCCGAGATGTCGAGCAGCATCTTCTTGACGTAGGTCTCCGGTCCGTCCGCGGGGGCGTACTTGTTGAGCTCGTCCACGAACACCACCACCGCGTCGACGCCCAGGTCGCGGCGCTCGAGACGCTCGCGCAGCTGCGACACCACGCGGGCGAACACGAGGTCCTGCCCCAGGGGATCGACGTTTGCCACGTCCACCACGTACACGGTGCGGTCGTCGAACGTCCCCCACGGCAGATCGTTGGACGGGCCGTCGTCGGTGACGAGCCCCTTGCAGCGCGTCGAGATGTTGGCCAGGCGGTTGCGCACCTTGCGCATGGTCGCGATGTGATGGGTGCGCCAACTGTCGCCCCCGCGACTCGCGAGCTCCAGGCCGTCGAAGATCGACCGGAACAGCCGCTCCAGGTCGGCGAACGTGACCACGCGATGCACGCCGCCGAACCCATCCTCGAACTCCTTGTCCACGACGCGGTCGGCCAGGAAGTCGATGAAGGCATCGGCTTTGGCGTCGATGTCGTCCCGGTTGAGCAGCACCTCGGCGTAGTCGAGCACCTCGCGCAGCCCCCACACCAGCGGCTCGACGTCGCCGACCAGGTCCGGATGGGTGCGCAGCGTGTTCAAGTTCACGCCGTCGGCCTTGAAGGGAGCGTAATAGCGTACGCGCTGGAACGGGGCCGGCTCGACGCCCAATCGCTCGTAGCGCCGGCGATCCTCCTCCTGGAGCGGGCCGGGCCGATCGAGGAAGCAGAGGTCGGGTCCCTTCACGTTGAAGCACACCGCGGCCACGCGACCCTTGTGGGGCGGGAAATGCTGGAAGATGGACGCCAGCAGGAACTCCACGGCGCTCGTCTTCGTGGCCAGCCCCGAGACGCCCGAGATGTTCAGGTGCGCCGCTTCCGGGCCGAGCAGGAAGTCGGCGTCGACATACACGGGCGCTTCGAGCCCGCCCGACGTATAGAGGCCCACCGGAATCGCCGTCGGCTGCGCGCCGCCGAGATAGGCATCCATGCGGAGCGCCTGCGCCACGTCGACGTCGCTCGCGACGTGCACCTCGCCGAGCGGGACCGGCTGCAACGGCTCCTCCGGCGTCTGCCGCAGCACGGCTGCGGTCCAGAGCCGGATCTCCTGGCGGACCGTCGGACTCTCGGCCGCCTTGGCCGGGTCCCCCTCGGCACCCACCACGTCGTGCAGCGGCGTGGCGAGATCCGAGTACGCGAACCCATCGGTCACTACGCCGTAGACAACGCGCCCCGAGTCCCCAGCCCCGAGCCCCTCTACTCTGACAATCGCTCCGATCCCGATCGTTGTTTCGGTGGCGGTCCAGAAGTGGAACTGATGTGGGGTCGCCGGCTTCTGCTCGGTGGCGACGACGCGGCCGATCGGGGGAGCCAGGTGGCGCCGCTCGATCACGAGGCGGCCCTCGGAAGCCGAGAGCCGGGATACGGGATGCGAGATGCGGGATGCGGGGTGAGGTCGGACGGGGCGCGTGCCCTCAGGTACGTCTCCACGTCGTGGATAGGATAAAGTAATCGATCCCAGCGCCGGTCGGGGGTGGCGATGGGCGCCCGCTGCGACCGCACCCAGGCCGCGATGGGCGCGGCGAGCGCCAGGGTGTCCGGGTGGGCGCGGGCTTCGAGGCGCAGCAGGCCGTACAGCAGATCGTTTCCCTCCCACGGCCACAGCCGCACGTACCAGGAGTAGATGTCGCGCCCGGCCCCCCGCGCGCGTGGCCGAAACACGCCGGAGCGATGCCCGTCCGGCAGCGTGAGCGCCCGCTCCAGCTCCGCACCTTCGAAGTAGTGCGCGCCGTGACTCTTCACGACGCCCAGCGCGCGCGGGTGCTCGGAGAGAGCGGTCGAGTCCGAGAGGACGCCATCGACCACGAGCCACTCGTCGGGCGCGAGCGCTCGGAGCCGTCGCTCCGCCAGGCGCCGCTCGAGGGTGGCCCGGACCTTCTGCACCTCGAGCCGCGCGGCCGCCAGGGCGCGCGCCGGCGGCCCCGAGTGCTCGGCCGGGAACTCGAGCACCCGCACGTCGGCGGCCTCGAGCGCCCGCCGCACCGGCGCCGGCAGCGAATCGAGCCGTGTGATCGCCACCGCTTCCGTGGCTTCGGCAACCGTGTGGAGACGGCGGTCCGGCCCGCGCCGCCGGATCGCGGCGGCGGCGTGCGCCCGCACGATCGGCGTGATCCCGCCGTATCCAACCACGCGCCACTGCTCGATGCCATCGAGAAAGCACACGGCCCCGGGTGCCAGGGGCGGGGCGTCGCCCAGCGGGTAGGTGTGGAGCTCGGCCGCTTCGACCGGATCGGCTCCGGTGAACTCCTCCACATCGCTGCGGCCGAGGCTCGCGTCGGGAACATGGGAGGCCGGCACGGCGCCGGCGGCGACGACGGCCTCGACCCATGAGCCGGAGACGGTCATCGAGTCCGGAGCGCCCAGCCGAGATACGTGATGCTCAGGTCGTCCGTCAGGACGCGGCGGCCCGAGCCGTCACCGGCCCGCGCGATCCCCTTCATTTCCTGCACCACCATGTCGTTGCGGGCGAGTTTCTCGGTGAGCTCGGCCGGCGTGATGAAGCGCTGGAACTCGTGGAACCCCTCGGGCATGGTGTGCTGCACGTATTCCTCGTCCCACACCACCTGCAGGAACCCGGCGATCGTGCGGTTGTGGGTGAGAAACCCGAGCCCGCCCCCCGGCGCGAGCACGGCGGCCACGCCGGCGAGCGTGCGATCGAGATCGTCCACGTGCTCGAGGACGTCCACCGCGAACACGAGATCGTACGTCCCGTCGAGCCCGGCGGTCTTCACGTCCTCGGCCGTGCCTCGACGGTAGTCGATCGCCAGCCCGGCGCGTTGCGCGTGGTCGCGGGCTGCCGAGAGCGAGCGCTCCGAAGGGTCGATACCGGTCACCCGGGCGCCCTCGGTCGCGAGGGCTTCGGCCAGGATCCCGCCGCCGCAACCCACATCGAGCACGCGCTTGCCGCCGAACCCGTTGAACACCGCGCGGAAATACTCCACCCGCACGGCGTTCAGCTCGTGCAATCCGGCGAACGGTCCGGCGTCGCTCCACCAGAGGCCCGGCATGCGCTCCACCAGACGCTCGTACTTCTCGGGCTCGGGGAGGCCGCCGAGGCGAGGGAGCTGGTCGGACATGGGGACAAATCTACGGCGTTGTGGAGGTTGGGGGAGGTTTGGGAGGTTCGGGAGGTTCGGGAGGTTCGGGAGGTCGTGGCCGAGCGAGGGCTTGGTACAGCTGCCACGTGAGGAACCGGGCGCGGCTTTGACGGTCGCTAAGGACAGACCAATCTTCGCCGCTGAGCAGTCCGGCCTCGTGAGCGAACCGCAGCGCGTATCCGACTTCGCTCAACGACGAGAGAGAGATGTCGAGGAAACGACGGAATTCCTTGGTGCTGCGTCGCGCAGATCCCTCGACGATATTGACGGCGGCAGAGAATGCCGCGCGCCTGAGTTGCGAGGTTAGCCCGTAGCGCTCGTCACTGGGGAACTTCTTCGAGACCTCATAAACGGCCAGGGCAAGCTCGTGGCATTCACGCCAAGCGTGAAGCCGTTCGTACCGGGACATGCGCTCCAGAGTACGCCGAGCCCCGGGGAAGCTGGCACCATTTTGGCGCGCGGAGGATCGTTACACCGCGAATCACCCTCCACCAACCTCCACCAACCTCCCCAACCTCCCCTAACCTCCGCCGCTAGGCGCTCGCCTCTACGTTCGGGAACGGCGGCACGTCGAGGAACCAGAGCCCCGCCAGTCGCGAGCTCTTGTCGACTTCGACCAGCAGGCGGTCCGCGACGCGCACCACCGTGGCGGGACGCTGGCGCCCTACGCGGATGTGCAACACGGATTCAGCCTGGTTTTTCTCCACCGTGAGCGGCGTGTCCACCTCGACGGCCGCCACCGCCGGTTGCGCTTTGCGCGTGGGGAACACGACGCGCGCGTCCTTCGCCGGCGCCGGAGCCGCGAGCTGTTCGTGGGTGCGAATGTCGTCCGGCCAGGTGACCACGTCCACGCCACGCAAGCAGCCGCTGGCGACGTCGATCACGACGAAGGAGCCGTCGTTGCCCTCGAGATCGACGGTCCCGTTGAAGCTCGTGGCCTTCCCCGTCCCCTTGCATGCGACGGAGAGAATGTCGGTCTCGGGATCCCAGTGATAGCTGACCTTGGGAAGCTTGCCGTCGAGCGGCTCGATTCGGGCTTCGAAGTGCGTCGACAACCGCGCCTTCCAGGGTCTGCCGGGGGCGCATAATATAGACCGCACCTCGAGGAGGGGCTAGGACAATGCAGCGGCGGGCGTTTGTGGCGGCTGGCGGTGTTGCAATTGCGGATTGGGGATTGCGGATTGCGGATTGGTCGGGGCGAACATCGGATGCGGCGAATCCGCAATCCGCAATCCGAAATCCGCAATCGCGCCAGGAGCCGTCCCTTGGGCCGGAGGTCTTCCAGCGACGCCTCGACCGCGCCCGGGCGGAGCTCCGGACGCGCGGGCTCCAATGCCTCATCGCGACACCCGGCACGAACTACGAGTATCTCACCGGCTACAATCCCGGGCGCAGCGAGCGCCTCATCGCCCTGATCCTGCCGCTCGAAGGCGCCCCGGCCGTGGTGTGCCCTTCGTTCGAGACCGAGCGGATCAAGCGGCATAGCACCGTTACGGACGCCCGGGGATGGGACGAGCAGGACGACCCGTACGTCCTGGTGCGTGACACCGTGCGCCGGCTGGCGCCGCGCGCCGGAACCATCGCGCTCGAGTCGAGCACCGGGTACCAGACCTCGCTCCGGCTCGCCGACGCGCTGCCCGGCTGGAAGTTCGTGGACGCGGCGCCGGTGACCGAGCGGCTCCGCATCGTGAAGGCTCCCGAGGAAGTCGCCCTGATTCGTCGTGCGATCGGGATCACCCAGTCCGCGATGACCGCGACGTTCGGACAGCTCGTCGGGGGGATGACCGAGCGCGACGTCGCGCGGCTCCTGTCGCGCGAGATGCAGCAGCGCGGCGCCGAAGGCGGCGGCCTGGTGCAGTTCGGACCGTCCAGCGCGCTGCCCCACGGCGGCCCCGCCGCCGCCGCGCTCGAGCGGGAAACCGTGGTGCTGATCGATTGCGGCTGCCGCGTCGGCGGCTACGAGTCGGACATCACCCGTACCGTCTGGTTCGGCGACAGTCCCACGGAGGAATTCCGCAAGGTGTTCAACGTGGTGCACGACGCCCAAAGCGCCGCCATCGAGCTGGGACGGCCCGGCACGCCGTGCCAGGACATGGACCGCGCCGCGCGCCGGGTGATCACCGCGGCGGGCTACGGGGCGTTCTTCACGCACCGCCTGGGGCACGGGCTCGGCATGGACGGCCACGAGCCGCCCTATCTCGTGGAGGGTAACGCGCTGCGGCTCGAGCCCGCGATGGTGTTCACCGACGAGCCGGGGATCTATCAGCTCGGCAAGTTCGGGGTCCGGATAGAAGACGACTGTGTGATGACGGAGAAGGGAGTGGAGGTACTGAGCCAACGAGCATCGAAGCTCTAGCCTACCGAGATCCCCGGGCTCGCGCCCGGGGTCAGCAGAAGTCAGGGTGCTGTGTAACTGACCCCGGGCGCCAGCCCGGGGTTGAAGAGAGGGTCGTCAGTCGCTCAGTTTCTTCGCGAACCCGATAATCCGGTCGAGTGCCTTATGGAGGCTGTCCGTCGCGGCGGCGTACGACAGTCGCACATAGCGGTCGTCTCCGAACGCCGCGCCGGGCACCAGCGCCACGCCAGTCGTGGTGATGAGCCGCGTACAGAATTCCGTCCCGCCGATGCCCCCGAACGAGTCGACCCGGAAAAAGAAGTAGAAGGCGCCGAGCGGCTCGACGAACTCGACGCCGGGCAGGTCCTGCCGGAAGCGCGAGACCACGAGATCGCGCCGCTTGCGGAACTCGGCCACCATCCGACCGACATCCTGCTCCACCCGGTCGTCGCCCAGCGCGGCCGCCGCGGCGACCTGCGCGGGGTGGTTCGCTCCGGTCGTCGTATGCGACTGCAGCGCCGCCATCGCCTTCGCCAGGGCCCCCCCCGCCCCTCCCAACGCGAGCGCCAGGCCGATCCGCCACCCGGTCATCGCGTAGGCCTTGCTGACGCCGTAGACCACCACCACCCGCTCGAGCAGCTCGTCGGGCAGATCGAGGAACGACGGCGCCGGACCCGTCCCGTAGTGGATCCGGCGATAGATCTCGTCCGCGACGACCCACACCTTGCGGTCGCGCGCCCACTGCGCGATCGCCTTGATCTCGGCGTGCGTGTACACCGCGCCCGTGGGGTTGCACGGCGAGCACAGCACGAGACCCTTGGCGCCGGGAACCACGCGATCCAGGTCCCGTACGCTCACCTTCAGGCTCCATTCGGGATCGCCCGGGACGAGCACCGGTCGGGCGCGGCACAGGTACACGATCTGCGGATACGACACCCACGCCGGCGCCGGGATGGCGACCACATCCCCGGGGCCGAACAGCGCGAAGCACACGTTGAAGAGCGACTGCTTCGACCCGCTCGACACCACGATGTGGTCCGCGTTGACCGCGCGGCCGCCCGAGAGCAACGAGAGATGCTTCGCCCCGGCGGCCCGCAGCTCGAGGATCCCCTCGTTCGCCGGATAGTGGGTTTTCCCCTCCCGGATAGCGCGAATCCCGGCGTCCGACGGGATGGACGGCGTGGGGAAGTCGGGCTCTCCCGCGCCGAGGTCGATCACATCCTCGCCCGCTGCCTTGCGGCGCTTCGCTTCCTGCGAGATCGCGATGGTCGCGGACGTCTCGAGGTGTTGCAGGTTGGGCGACAGACCGGAACCCGGGGGCATGCGCGGGAGCATAGCCCCGCCGGGCTAGCTGGGCAACCGCAATTCTATTCCCAGGCTGAAGCCTGGGCCCGGTACGACGCTGCCCTGAAGGGCAGTGCCCTGTCGGGCCCACGCTTCAGGGTGGGAACGACGGTCCCACCGTTGCCTTTCAGTGGCTGGCATCGTACCATCCTGCCGCTGGCTCGCCCTTTGACAACCGAGGCCCGTGTGACCGGAGTGGATGCGAAGGCGGCGCTGGAGCGCGGCCGGGGGGTAGTCCTGGTGTGTCCCCCCGCCCCCGAGCGCGCGCAGCAGCTGTGGGAGCTGCTGGGTTTGACCCCGGGGCGCGGCCCCGGGGTCGGTCCACCCGTGGTCATCGTTTGCGCAGACGACGCGGCTGCCGCGGAGTGGCCGGCTGTCGCCCCCGCCGGGCTTCGCGTTCACGCCGTCACCGGGCTAGTCCGCAGCGCAAGCAGGCTCAAGCAGCGCCCGCCACAGGTACTCGCCGGGGCTGTGAAGGACCTGGCCGCGCTGGTGCAGCGCGCCGCGCTCAAGCTCGATCACGTCACCTCGCTGGTGGTGGCGTGGCCCGAGGCGCTCATCGCCGGGGAGCATGCCGCCGCGCTCGATGCGCTATTGGGCGAGGCCCGCGAGGCGCGGCGCCTGGTGCTCAGCTGGAATCCCGCCCTATTGGCCGATCTGCTCGAGCGGCACGCCCGCCGGCCGCTGGTCGTCGGGGCGCTGCCTGTAGACGAGAGCGGCGCCCCGCTCCCTCCCGTCGGGCGGGTGCGCTACTGCGTCGTTCCACCAAACCGGCGACCGGCCGTCGTTCGCGACGTCCTCGACGCTCTGGACGCGAAGCAGCCTATGATCTGGACCGGCGGTGCCGACTCCGCGCCCGAGGGAGAGCCCGACGCCGTGGTCTGCACCGCGCTGCCGTCGCGCGACGAGCTCGCGGCGCTGGTGCCGCTGGGCGAGCCGATCGTCTTCCTGAGTGCAGCTCAGCTGCCGTACCTGCGCTCCATCACAAAGCTGGCGCCCTTCTCGCTCCCGGGTGCGGCCGACCGCGCACGCGATCGCGCCGAGGAGCTGCGGGAGCGTGTGGCTCGGGTGCTCCTGTCCGGCGGCGTGGACGCCGAGCTCGCCCTGCTCGATCCCCTGTTCGAGCGGTTCGATCCCGCAGAGGTGGCGGGGGCGTTGCTCGCCCTGCAACGGGAAACGGGAAGCGGGAAACGGGAAACGGGCGCACCACCCCTCCCACCCGACCCACAGGCAGTGAAGGTCTTCGTGAGCATAGGAAAGAAGGATCGCGCGAGCGCCAAGGATCTCGTCGGCGCGTTGATCCGCGAAGCCGGTGTGCCGAAGGACGACATCGGCCGCATCGACGTGCGCGAGACGTTCAGTCTGGTCGAAGTGGCGGCCGGAACGGCGGATCGCGCCGTGCGCGGACTCACGGGGACCACGATCCGCGGCCGCCGCGTGATCGCGCGACTCGACCGGGAGCGGTAGCCCGGGTGCGCCCCGGGCTCGCGCCCGGGGTCGGTGTCGGGCCTCCGCGTAGGTCGGCGGAACGCGGGCGGCCATCTGCCGGTACCATGCCCGTGCACACGACAGCCAGCGAGCCCACCTCACCCGCTGCGACGCGCACGCAGCCGGTGCTGCTGCGCGGCTACCACGGCCAGCCCACCTCCGGCAGCGTGACGATCCGTGAATTCGACCGGCCCGAGCGCGTGCGTCGCGCCTTGGCCGGGCTCGGCAAATGGTGGGGCGTCGCCGTGCTGTCCGTCTTCATCCCCGTCGCGCACTTCGTGCTCGTTCCGTCGTTCCTCGCCTATGCCGCCTGGCAGTTCTTCCAACGGCTCGGCACGGTCGACCTGGTGATCGAGGCGCGCGGCACCTGCCCCGACTGCGGCGCCGAGCAAGCGCTCGAGTTGGCCGCGCGGTGGCGCGCCCCGCAGCCGGTGACGTGCCACCTGTGTCATCGTGGGCTGCAGCTCGTCGTTCCTTCTTCTTAGTGCGCGATGCGCTCGGCGAGCCAGCGTATGCTCTCGCCCACGTGCGCGTGCCAATACTTCCAGTCGTGCTTGCCCGGCCATTCCGCGTACGTGCTCGCCACCCCCAGCGCCGCGAGCTCGGCGTGGAATGCGCGCGCCTGGTCCACGAGTCTGTCCTCGGTACCCACGTCGATGAAGAGGGCGGGCATCGGCCCGCGCGCAGCCGCGAGGCGCCGCACCAACTGCGCCGGATCGCGCGCCGTCCAAGACGCGATCGTCCGTCCGAACGCGGGAGCGATCGCTCCCCAGATCCCACGCCAGTCGGCCGCGAGCGAGTCGCTCGAGGTGTGGTAGCGCGCCGGTGCGGCGAACGGATGCGGCCCAGCATAGAGCGGCGACAGCACGCCCGAATGACTTGCGGCCGCCGAGAAGACGTCGGGATGCTCGAGCGCGAGCGTGACGGCCCCGAACCCGCCCATGCTCAGGCCCGCGATGCCGCGATGCCGGCGGTCGGCGAGTGTGCGGTAGCTCGAATCGACGTGGCGGACGAGGTCGCGCGCGATGTAGTCCTCGTACCGGGCCCGGACGACGCACAGGGCCGGTGCCGCGCGATTCAGCAGCGTGTCCGCCAGGCACGCGGCGTACGGCTCGGGCGCCTCCTCCCAGTTGGTGTACCAGCCGTCGTCGCCGTCCGGCATCACGAGGATCATCTCGGCGCCGCCGCCCGCGGTCAGCGAGTCGGCCACGACGTCGATGCTCGCGAGCGATACCCAGTCGGCTTCGTTCCCGGTCAGGCCATGGAGGTAGTAGGCCACCGGGTAACGGCGCGCGGGCGCCGTCCCGTACGAGGGCGGCAGGTAGATCACGTAGTGCTTCTCCACGCCCAGCGCGGGCGCGAAGAACCGCTCCACGCGCACGGTGCCGTGGGGCGGGGCGAGCAAGAAGGCGGCGCCGGCAAGCACCGCGTAGGACCGAGCGCGCACGGGGAGCCTCCGTTTAAAAAGCCGACGGGCCGCCCAGCGGGGCAGCCCGTGAACTCGTACAACCTCGAGCCGCAAGTCGCAAGTCGTAAGAACCTGCCCTTGAGGCTTACGACTTACGGCTTATTTCTTGTTGACCACCTGCTTCAGCTGCTTGCCGGCCCGAAACGCGGGCGCGATCGACGCCTTGATCTGAATCACGCCGCCCGTCTTGGGATTGCGACCCACGCGCGCGGCGCGCTTGCGGGCTTCGAAGTTCCCGAAGCCGGTGATCTGCACCTTGGCGCCTTTCTTGAGCTCGCCCGCGATGATCCCCTTGTCGTCGAACAGGGCTTCGATCGTCCGGCCGGCATCGGCCTTCGACATCTTGGTCCGCATGGCCAGTGCCGCGGTCAGCTCGGCTTTGTTCACGGTGTCTCCTTCGTGAGGGTCGAGGGCACGAAAAACCCCTAGAATTCCGCCCGTTTTGCGGGTGGGCACCAGAAAACCCGCACAAAACCGTCACAATATGGGGTTCACCCCCGGAAATCCGCAATAGACGGGCACTTCCGCGACCCCCCCTCCCCGTTGCCAGGCCCTCCTCGGGCCGCTGCCGGACGCAAGCGCAAGTGGTTGTCAGTTCCGCGGAAAGTCGTTGCCACACCGACACCTGGTATCTTATGACCGCTTGCGGCTTGGCGTCTGGCAACTACCCTGGCGTCTGATCGCTGTCCCCTGGAGCCTGCTGTGTTTCACGGTACCCGCCCCGGCTGGATCGAGGTGATCGCCGGCGTGATGTTCTCCGGCAAGAGCGAGGAGCTGGTACGTCGCGTCCGGCGCGCCGTGATCGCCAAGAAGCGCGTCCAGGTCTTCAAGTCGCACCTGGATGCGCGCTACGCCGGGTTGTACACGGTCAGCACCCACGACGGCGGGCTCGTCGAGGCCGAGCCCGTGGACTCGGGCGAAGCGGTGATGCGCGCGCTGCGACCCGACACCGAAGTCGTCGCGGTGGACGAAGTGCAATTCCTGGATGACGGGATCGTGACGGCGGCGAACGGCCTGGCGGACCGGGGCGTCCGCATCGTGCTCGCGGGGATCGACATGGACTTTCGCGGCCTCCCCTTCGGGCCGATGCCCACGCTGCTGGCGATCGCCGAGATCGTCGACAAGCTGCAGGCGATCTGCGTCGTGTGCGGAGGCCCGGCCAGTCGCAACCAGCGTCTCGTCAACGGCAAGCCCGCGCTGTGGGAGAGCCCCACGATCATGGTGGGAGGACAGGAGTCATACGAGGCGAGATGCCGGCATTGCCACAAAGTCCCCAGAGCCGATGAAGATCAGACGGCGCTCCTGTAATTGCGGATTTCGGATTGTGGACTGCGGATTTGAATTGCCGGCCTTCAATCCGCAATTCGCAATCCGCAATCCGCAATCGCTTCGATGCTGAACGTCGCCTTGACGGGAAACATCGCCGCCGGCAAGTCCACCGTCGTCGATCTATTCCGTCGCTGGGGCGCGACGATCATCGACGCCGACGAGCTGGCGCGCCAGGCCCAGGCGCCCGGCGGGGCGGTGCTGGCGGCGATCGCGCAGCGGTTCGGCGCCGATGTGCTCGCGCCCGATGGATCGCTCGACCGCGCCGCCCTTCGGGGTAAGGTGATGGGGGATCAGGCGGCGCTCGACGCCCTCAACAGCATCGTGCACCCGGCCGTGCGCCGCCGCCGCGACGAGCTGGTGCGCGAAGCCGCCGAGCACGGCGACGTCCTGGTCGTGAACGACATTCCGCTGCTGTTCGAGGTGCTCGACCCGGCGCAATTCGATGCGGTGGTGCTGGTGGATGCCAGCGTCGCGCTGCGCCGCACCCGGCTGCGCGCCATACGGGGCCTCTCCAACGAAGAGGCGGACCGGATGATCGCGGCGCAGATGCCGGCCGAGCGCAAACGGGCCCAGAGCCACTACACGATCGAAAATGAGCGCTCGCTCAAGACGCTGGAGCGGAAGGCCCGGAGCGTGTTCGACGAGCTGCGTCGCCGCGCGGCGGCGGCCGCGCTCGGCCGCCCTGCCACTGCCCTGTTGATCGTCGCGCCCCCCTCGGACGCGAAGCATCCCGCGTTCACCGCGATCGCCGCTCGCTACGGCGATGCCGGTCTCGTCGTGCGGCGCGCGACCGACCGCCCCGCGGCCCTCGAGAAGGCGCTCGGGCGGCCGGACGAGCGGCCCGACGCCATCGTCGCCGCGCACCCGGCCGCCGCCGCCGCCGAGCAGGCCTGGACGCGCGCCGGTCGGCCCGGAGTACTCACCTACCTGTCCGACGACCCCGATCCGGTGGCGGTGCGACTCGACCTGCGCCCCTGGGGCTACGAGCGGTTGCGACTGATGGAGCCCGGCGCCGCCGGTCTGGCGCCGCGATCGGATCTGTTTCCGTCGGGCAACCCGTTGGGTTGACAGTGGTTTCGCGCTCCGGTAACCTTCGCCGCGACCTCCCACGCCCCGCGAGCGAGCGACCCCGCATGGCGAACGTTCCGTCCGACCTGCGTTACAGCGAAGATCATGAGTACGTCAAACGTTCGGGCGAGGGTTCGATCGTGCATATCGGCATCACCGACTACGCCCAGGGAGAGCTCGGCGACGTCGTCTACGTCGACCTCCCCAAGGTGGGCGCGACCTTCGGGCGACGGGACGTATTCGGCACCATCGAGGCGGTGAAGGCCGTGTCGGAGCTGTACGCGCCGGTGGCGGGCACGGTCACCGAAGTGAACGCGGCCCTCGAAAGCGACCCGGCGCTCGTGAACCGCGATCCCTACGGCGCGGGATGGATGATCAAGCTGACGGTGAAGACCCCGGCGGACATCGATCACCTGCTCACGAGCGAGGCGTACAAGAAGCACATCGGGCAATGACGAGAGATCAGAACCCTCCGTCCATGTCCACCGTCCGCGCTTCCCTCGCCCCCGCCGACCGTTTCGTGACGCGCCACATCGGCCCCAGTCCCGACGAGACGCGGGGTATGCTGGCGACGCTCGGATACGAGTCGCTCGACGCGTTCATCGATGCCGTCGTACCCGCCGACATCCGCCTGCGGCGGCCGCTGGCGCTGCCGCCCGGGCGCACCGAGCGCGAGGTGCTCCAGGCGCAGCGAGGCCTGGCCGCCCAGAACCAGCTGTTCCGCTCCTACATCGGGATGGGGTACTACCATTCGTTCACCCCCCAGGTAATCCAGCGCAACATCGTCGAGAACCCGGGCTGGTACACGGCCTACACGCCCTACCAGCCCGAGATCGCGCAAGGCCGGCTGGAAGCGCTGCTGAACTTCCAGACGATGGTCTCCGATCTGACCGCCCTGCCGATCGCGAACGCCTCGCTGCTCGATGAAGCCACGGCCGCGGCGGAGGCGATGCACCTGACCGAAGCCGTGGTGGCCGTGCCCGCGGGGAGCACGCCCCTGTTCCTGATCGCCGAAGGGTGTCACCCACAGACCATCGCCGTCGTGCGCACGCGGGCCGAGGCGCGTGGCGTGCAGACGGTGGTCGCCGACCCGCACGAGTTCGACTTCCGGCCGGGCGTGATCGGCGCGGTGCTGCAGTATCCCACGACGGACGGCAAGATCGAGGACTATCGCGCGTTCTGCGAGCGGGCCCATGCGGCGGGCGCGCTCGTGACCGTGGCGACGGACCTGCTCGCGCTCACCCTGCTGACGCCGCCCGGCGAGTGGGGGGCCGACATCGCCGTGGGAAGCTCCCAGCGGTTCGGCGTGCCGATGGGCTATGGCGGCCCGCACGCGGCGTTCTTCGCGACCCGCGAGGAGCACAAGCGCCACGTCCCCGGCCGCATCATCGGCGTGTCGAAGGACGTGGCGGGCCGCCCGGCGCTGCGCATGGCGTTGCAGACCCGCGAGCAGCACATCCGCCGCGAGAAGGCGACCTCGAACATCTGCACGGCGCAGGTGCTGCTCGCCGTGATGGCGAGCATGTACGCCGTGTATCACGGGCCCGAGGGCTTACGCCGCATCGCCGAGCGCGTCCACACCCTGGCCGTGCTGCTCGGCCAGGCGCTCACGCGACTCGGCTACCGCGTAGTGCATTCCTCGTTCTTTGACACGCTGAGCGTTGAGGTCGAGTCCTGGGCGTTGCCGCGCCTGATCGACGCCGCGCGCGCCCGGCGCATCAACCTGCGCCTCGCCTCTCCCACGCGCGTCGGCATCTCGCTCGACGAAGCCACGACCCTGGGTGACCTCGCCGACCTGGTCACCGCGTTCTCGCTCAACGAGGTGCTGCCGTTCATGGTCGAGGACCTGGGCGCCAAGGCCGACGCCGCGATCCCCGAATCGCTACGCCGCACGTCGCCCTATTTGACCCATCCAGTATTCCACCGCTACCGCTCCGAGACGGAGATGCTGCGCTACATCAAGCGGCTCGAGGCGCGCGACCTCTCGCTCACATCGGCGATGATCCCGCTCGGCTCGTGCACGATGAAGCTCAACGCCACTACCGAGATGGTCCCCCTGTCCTGGCGCGAGTTCAACCGGCTGCACCCCTTCGCACCGCGCGAGCAGGCCACCGGCTACCGCATCCTGTTCCGCCAGCTCGAGGACATGCTGGCCGAGATCACGGGGTTCCCGAAGGTCTCGCTGCAGCCCAACTCCGGCGCCCAGGGCGAGTTTACCGGGCTGCTGGTGATCCGCGCGTATCACCGGTCCCGCGGCGAGGGCCACCGTACCACGTGCCTCATCCCCACCTCGGCCCACGGCACCAATCCGGCGAGCGCCGTGCTGGCGGGCCTGCGGGTCGTGCCGGTGCGCTCCGACGAGCGGGGCAACATCGACCTCGCCGATCTGCGCGCCAAGGCCGCCGAGCACCGCGACACGCTCGCCGCGCTGATGGTGACGTATCCGTCGACGCACGGCGTGTTCGAGACATCGATTCGCGAGATCTGCGACGTCGTGCACGCGCAGGGCGGCCAGGTGTACATGGACGGCGCGAACATGAACGCCCAGGTGGGCCTGGTCCGCCCCGCCGACATCGGCGCCGACGTGTGCCACCTCAACCTCCACAAGACGTTCTGCATTCCGCACGGCGGCGGCGGCCCGGGGATGGGGCCGATCTGCGTCGCCCCGCACCTCGCGCCATTCCTGCCCGACCACCCCGTCGTGCCGCTGCGTCAGCAGCAGCCGTGCGGCACGGTGGCGGCGGCACCGTGGGGCAGCGCCTGGATCTTGCCGATCTCCTGGGCCTACATCGCCCTCATGGGGCGCGAGGGGCTCGTCGAGGCGACCAAGATCGCCATCCTCAACGCCAACTACGTGGCGCGCCGGCTCGCGAAGTCGTATCCGCTGCTGTACGCGGGGGAGCACGGCCTCATCGCGCACGAGTGCATCATCGACTGCCGCCCGTTCAAGGCGTCGGCCGGGATCGAAGTGGAAGACATCGCCAAACGGATCATCGATTACGGCTTCCACCCCCCGACGGTGTCCTTCCCAGTGCCGGGGACCTTGATGATCGAGCCGACCGAGAGCGAATCGAAGGAAGAGCTGGACCGTTTCTGCGACGCGCTGATCGCCATCCGGGAAGAGATCCGCGAGGTCGAGCAGGGGACGCAGCCGCGGGGGAACAATCTGCTCAGCAACGCGCCGCACACCCTGGAAGACGTGGTCGCCGACGGCTGGGAGCGCCCCTATGCGCGCGAGCGCGCGGCGTTCCCGGCGGCCTGGACGCGGCAGCACAAGGTGTGGCCCTCCGTGGGCCGGGTGGACGGCGCCTACGGCGACCGGAACCTGGTGTGCGTGTGCCCACCGGTGGAAGCCTACGCCCTTGCCGCTGACTGACGGCGGTCGCGCGCGCGGGGGCGCCGCGACGGCCGCCGAGCCCGGCGCGGCCGCCGGCCGGAGCGGCGCCCCCGGGTGCTCGACCGGCGGTCGGTGGCAGCTGCTGCTCGAGCCGCAGGGGCGCTCGGGCCCCGAGAACATGGCCGTCGACGTGGCACTCCTGGAGCGCGCCGACCGGATGGGCGAGGCGTTCCTGCGGCTCTACCGGTTCGACCCGCCGTGCCTCTCGCTCGGCCGCAACGAGGCCGCGGGCGGCTATGACCGCGCGGCCATCCCGCGACTCGGCATCGACGTCGCGCGACGGCCTACGGGTGGCGGCGCCGTGTGGCACGAGCACGAGCTGACCTACGCGGTCGCCGCCCCGATCGCGGCGTTCGGCTCGTTGCGGCAGGCGTACCGGGCGATCCATCAGCGACTCCTGACGGCGCTGCGACTCCTGGGCGCCGACGTCGCGCTCGCGCCCGACCGGCCGACCGCCCGACCGCCCGTCCCCCCGTCCGCCTGCTTCTCCCAGCCCGTCGGCGGCGAAGTTCTCCTCCGCACGCGCAAGCTGGTCGGCTCCGCCCAGATGCGCCGGGGTGGGGCGTTCCTGCAACACGGATCAATCCTGCTCGACGGATCGCAAGACGTCATTGCGGCCGTCACCCGCGAGCCTCAAGCCGCAAGCGCGGCAACCACGCTTTCGGAGGAGTTGGGACGTCGAATCACGTGGGAAGAGGTTGCCGACGCCATCGTAGCGACGTGGGACACCGGGGTCACCTCCCCCAACCTCCACCAACCTCCACCAACCTCCATCGCCTGGTTTTCCGACCCCGCCTGGACCTGGCGTCGCTGACGAGCCCGTGGAATCTTAGGGCGCCATGGCGACCACCCGACCGTCCTCCCGGCTGACCGCCGCCGCGGCGTTAGCGGGCCTGCTGCTCGTCGGCGCATGCGGCCGCAAGGGCGGCTGCGCGGGCGACTACTGCGGCACCCTCGTCATCGCGACCGCGGGGGAGCCGGACATTTTGCTCCCGCCGGTGAGCGAGTTCTCGAGCACGCGGGAGGTGACCGAGCAACTCTTCTTGAAGCTCGCCGACCTCGGGCCGTCGGGCAACACGATCGGCGACGAGGACTTCCAGCCGCTGCTCGCCGAGCGCTGGGAATGGGACACGCCCACCACGCTCGTGTTTCACCTCGATCCACGTGCCCGCTGGCAGGACGGGCGCAGGGTCACCGCGGCGGACGTCGCGTTCACGTACGACATCTACACGGACTCGCTCGTGAGCTCCCCCTACCGGCCGTCCCTGCGACAGATCTCCGCGGTCACGACGCGCGACTCGCTCACGGTCGTGTTCCGGTTTCGGCAGCGCTATCCGGAGATGTTCTACGACGCGGTGTACCACATGCGCATCATGCCGTCCCATCTGCTGCGCGAGGTGCCGCGCAGCCAGTGGCGCAGCACCGCGTTCGGGCGCGCCCCGGTGGGCGACGGACCGTACCGCTTCGTCGCGTGGCGGGCGGGCGAGAGCCTCGAGCTCGCCGCCGATTCCACGTTTTTTCTCGGCCGCCCCCACATCCGGCGTCTGATCTGGCGCTTCACGCCGGATCAGCAGGTCGCCGTGACTCAGCTGATCGCGGGCGATGCCGACGCCGTGGAAGTCTTGGTCACACCCGACAACCGGGACCGGGCGCGGGCCGACACCCAGCTCGCGATCTACCCCTACAAGGGCGCGGCCTACGGTTACCTGGGATTCAACCTCGTCGCGCCCGGCGACACCACCAAGCCGCACCCGCTGTTCGGCGACCGTGAGCTGCGGCGCGCCCTGGCGATGGCCGTCGATCGCGGCAACCTGTTGCACAACGTGTTCGGCGACATGGCCAAGGTCCCGCCGGGCCCCATGTCGCAGCTCTTATGGATCTGGGACCCCGAGACCCGTGAGCTCCCGCACGACAGCGCCCGCGCCGCGCGCACGCTCGCGCGGCTGGGCTGGACCGACTCGGACGGCGACGGCATCCGCGATCGCGACGGTCATCCGCTCGCCTTCCGGCTGCTCGTCCCGACCACCAGTGCCGTGCGCCGCCAGTACGCGCGACTCCTGCAGGAGCAGTTTCGCACCATGGGAATCGACGTCCAGCTCGACGAGGTCGACTTCAGCGTATTCAGTGAGCGGGCCCATGCCGGCCGGTTCGATGCGCTCATCGCCGTGTGGAACACCGACCCGACGCCGTCGTCCGGTATCCCCCAGACCTGGACGCGGGCGGGGTTCGGGCGCTCCAACTACGGGCGCTACGAGAACCCCGTGTTCGAGCGGCTGGCAGACCGTGCCGTCACGTCGGTCCTGAGCCGGGACGAGGCCAGGCGCACGTGGCGCGCCGCGATCGAGACCCTGAACCAGGACGCGCCGGCCGTTTTTCTGTTCGCCACCGAAAACGTCGCGGCCGTGCACAAACGCGTGGCGGACGTGCGGATCCGGCCGGACTCGTGGCTCGCCCTGGTCCGCACGTGGCGCATCCCGGCTGATCGCCTGACGGATCGAGACCGCGTGGAGCGCTAGGTGGCGGCGTGGTTGGTGCGGCGTCTCGCCGCCTCGATCGCCATCGTCTGGGCGGTCGTCACGCTCACCTTCATCATTGTTCACCTCGCCCACGGTTCTCCCTGCGGGCAGCCCGACGGTCGGCCGGTGTCTCCCGAGGTGTGCCTGGATCTGACCCGGCGGTTCGGCCTCGACCAACCGATCTGGATCCAGTATGTGAAGTACCTGACGGCCCTGCTGCGCGGCGATCTGGGCGAGTCGCTCGCGCTGCACCGCCCCGTGGCCGACGCGCTCGCCGAGGCGCTGCCGAATACCTTCACCCTCGCGCTCACCGCGCTGATGCTCGATTTTGCGCTCGGTCTCGCGCTCGGCATTTACCAGGCCGCCCGCGAGCGCCGTTTCGGCGACATCGCCCTGGGGAACGCCGCCCTGTTCGTGAACTCGATGCCCACGTTCTGGCTGGGACTCGTGCTGCTGCTGGTGTTCGGCGAACGACTGCACTGGTTTCCGGTGGGGGGCCCGCGCGACCTGGTGCGCTGCCCCCGCGTGGATTCGCTCCTGTGCTTCGGCGACTTTCTCTGGCACCTCACGCTCCCCGCCGTGACGCTCGGCCTGGTGGGCGCGGCGGCCACGGCGCGCTACCAGCGCGCCGCCCTCCTCGAGGTGATCCGGCAGGACTACGTCCGCACCGCGCGCGCCAAGGGACTGCCGGAGCGACGCGTGCTCATGGTGCACGCCCTCCGCAACGCCCTGCTCCCGCTCGTCACGCTGTTCGGACTGTCGTTCCCCTTCCTGCTCACCGGCGCGGTGCTGGTCGAGACGGTGTTCGCGTGGCCGGGCATGGGACGCCTGGCCGTGACCGCGATTCTGCAGCGCGATTACCCCATCGTCACCGCGGCGGCGCTCGTCGCCAGCGTAATGGTCGTGCTCGGCAATCTCCTGGCCGACGCGCTGTACGGCGTGGCCGATCCGCGCATCCGCGTGCGCGCGTCGTGACCGTCTGGAACTGGCTCGCGGTCGGCGGCGCAGCCGTACTGGCCCTGGTCCTGGTCGCCGAGATCCGGCGTCGAGCGGCGACTGGTCCCACGGGTCGGCGCTTCTTCCGACACCCGACCGCCGCCCCGGCGCTGTTCGTGCTCGCCTTCTTCGTGACCGTGGCGCTCGCCGCGCCGCTCGTCACACCCTACCGGCCGTACTTCCAGATCGACATCACCCGGCTCGCCAACCACGCGCCATCGGAGCAAAACCCGCTCGGCACCGACCCGTTCGGGCGGGACGTGTGGAGCCGGCTCGTCTATGGGGCGCGCATTTCGCTCGGCATCGGAGCGCTCGCGATGCTCGTCGCGGTGACCACCGGAGTCGTCGTGGGCGGCGTGGCGGGCTACTTCCGCCGCTGGGTGGACGCGACGCTGATGCGGCTCGTGGACGTCGGGCTCGCCATGCCGCGGATGTTCATGCTGCTGATGGTCGTGGCCCTGTGGGAGCACGTGCCGCTGGCGGTGCTGGTGCTGCTCATCGGGCTGACCGGGTGGTTCGGCACCAGCCGACTGGTGCGCGCCGAAGTGTTGAGCGTCCGGGAGCGTGAGTTCGTCGCGGCCGCGCGGGCGCTGGGGGCCGAGCCGGCGCGCGTGATCTTCCGTCACGTCCTGCCCAACGCCGCAGCCCCGATCATCGTGTCCGCGGCGCTCGGCATCGGCAACGTGATGCTGCTCGAGGCCGGGCTGTCGTTTCTCGGCATGGGCGTCCCCTCCCCCGCACCCAGCTGGGGCAACATGATTGCCGACTGCTGGCAGAAGATGGCCGTGGCGCCGTGGTGCGCCACCTTCCCGGGGCTCGCCATCTCGCTCGTCGTCATGGCCTTGAACGCGGTGGGCGACGCGCTGCGCGACGCGCTCGATCCCCGCAAGGAGGTCGCGTGACCGAGCCGCTGCTCCGCGTGCGGGACCTGAAGACCTACTTCGTCACCGAGCACGGGAGCGGCACGGCCCGCGCCGTTGACGGCGTCTCGTTCGACCTCTACCCGGGCGAGACCCTCGGCCTCGTGGGGGAATCGGGGTGCGGGAAGACCGTCACCTCCTTGTCGGTGTTGCGGCTCATCCCCGAGCCTCCGGGGCACATCCGGCCCGGGAGCTTCATCGAGTTCGCGGGACGCAACCTGCTCACGCTCCCTCCTCGTGAGCTGCGCGCCATTCGCGGCAATCAGATCGCCATGATCTTCCAGGAGCCGATGACGTCGCTCAACCCGGTGTTCACGGTGGGCGACCAGATCGCCGAGGCGGCGATCGTGCACCAGCGCCTGTCGCGCCGCGCGGCGCGGGCCCGCGCGATCGAGATGCTCAAGCTCGTGGGCATTCCCGACCCGGCGCAGCGAGTCGATCACTATCCCCACCAGATGAGCGGCGGCATGCGGCAGCGCGTGATGATCGCGATGGCCCTCGTGTGCCACCCCAAGGTGCTCATTGCCGACGAGCCGACCACCGCGCTCGACGTCACGATTCAGGCGCAGATCCTCGAGCTGCTGGAGCGGCTGCAGGCTGAGCTCGGCATGGCAGTCATGCTCATTACCCACGACCTCGGCGTGGTGGCGGGGAGCGCGGACCGGGTCGTGGTGATGTACGCCGGCCAGGTGGTGGAGCAGGCTCCCACGCCGGACCTGTTCGCACGCCCGCTCCATCCGTATACCGACGGCCTGCTGGCGTCGGTGCCCCGGCTCGACGCACCCCCGGCGCGCGCCCGCGGTCGGCTGCACGCCATTCCGGGTCAGGTGCCCGCCGCCAGCGACTGGCCCGGCGGCTGCCGCTTTCACCCGCGCTGCCCGTACGCCTGGGATCGCTGCCGCGACGAGGAGCCGCCGCTGCTCGATGCGAGTACCGGCGAGCCCGGCATCCACTCGGTGCGCTGCTGGCTCCTCACGGAGCCGCAACGCCGCACGGCGCGCCCGGTTCCGTGACGTCGTCCGCCACCGCGCTCGTCGACGTGCAGGGGCTGGTCAAGCACTTTCCCGGCGAGCGCGGCTACTTCGGGATGGGACGCCCGCGCGCCGCGGTCCGAGCCGTGGACGACGTCTCGTTCGCGATCATGTCCGGCCAGACGCTCGGCCTGGTGGGTGAATCGGGTTGCGGAAAATCCACGGTGGGACGGAGCATCCTCCGGTTGATCGAGCCCGACGCGGGCCGGGTGGTGATCGACGGCCTGAACGTGCTGACGCTCGGGGGGCGCGAGCTGCGCGCGCTGCGGCGGCGCATGCAGATCGTGTTTCAGGATCCCTACGGGTCGCTCAATCCGCGCCTGACGGTGCGCCAGACCCTGGCGGAGCCGCTCGCGATCCACCGCCTCGCCACCGGAGCCGACGCCGAGCGCCGCATCGCCGCGCTGCTCCAGGAAGTCGGGCTCGACCCGGGCTTCGCCAGGAGCTATGCGCACGAGCTGTCGGGGGGGCAGCGCCAGCGTGTGGGCATCGCCCGCGCCCTCTCGGTCGAGCCGCAGTTCCTGGTGCTCGACGAGCCCGTGAGTGCCCTCGACGTGTCGGTCCAGGCCCAGGTCCTGAACCTGCTCGCCGACCTGCAGCAGCGACGGCGCCTCACGTATCTCTTCATCGCCCACGACCTCGCGGTGGTGAAGCACGTCGCCGATCACGTGGCGGTGATGTATCTGGGCAAGATCGTGGAACGGGCTCCAGCTGCGGCCCTGTACGCCGCGCCCCGCCACCCCTACACCGCGTCGCTCCTCTCCGCCGTGCCCGTGCCCGATCCGAAAGCGCAACGACCGCGGATCGTCCTCACCGGCGAAGTGCCCTCGCCGGCACACCCGCCGGCGGGATGCCCGTTTCACCCTCGCTGCCCGCACCCCAAGAAGGACGGGCGCTGTCGCACGGAGCCGCCCGCCCTGCGCGAGGTCGCGCCCGGCCAGCTCGCCGCCTGCCACTACGCCGAGGAGCCGCTATGACCGGTCGCTTCGCCGTCATGCTGCGCGACGCTCAGTTCTGGGTGCCGGTCGCCGTGCTGTTCGGCGGCCTGCTGGTACTCATATGGATCCGGTAGCCCCCGCCGCCCTCGACCCGGCGCGCCTGCGCGGCCTGCAGCTCGCCGGCGTGGCCAGCGGCTTCACCGCCGGCGCCTGGCTCGGCGCCGCCGAAGCGCCCACCAAGATGGTGGTGCTCGGTCTCTCGCCCGTCGTGATCTCGCTCGCGATGGTAGTGGGCGTGTTCCTGGCGCGCTGGAGTCTCCCGGCGCTGCTGCGGGGCACGACCGCGATCGGGGCCGATGTGCGGCAGGCGCCGCATCTCGTGGTCTGGGCCGTGCTCGCCGGCTGCCTGTGGGCCGTCGCCAACACGCTCACCATTTACGCGATCAAGGACATCGGCCTGAGCGTCGCGTTTCCGCTGTGGAACGCCAACAGCCTGCTCGGCATCCTGTGGGGCGCCGTGTTCTTCAACGAGCTGCGGGGAGCGGGCTGGTCCCGCGTGGCGGCCGTGCTGGGCGGCGCGGCGGTGATGTGTGCCGGCGCCACCCTGCTCGCGGTCGCGTCGGCGGCGCAGGCGCCCGCCGGACACGCCGCGCGGGGCGTTGCGGCGGCCCTCGCGGCGGGGGCGTTGTGGGGCACCATGTACATCCCCTACCGCAAGGCATACCTCACGGGCATGAATCCGCTCGCGTTCGTCACGTTCTTCACGGTCGGCGAGCTCGCTATGATGTCGGCGCTCGCGCTCGCCGATCGCGGCGGCCTGGCCCCACTCGTCGCCGAGCTGAGCGGCGCCCGCGACGTGCTGTTCTGGCTGCTGCTGGGCGGCTTCGTGTGGGTCGTGGGGGACCTGTTCCAGCAGTACGCCGCCAAGTATGTGGGTATCAGCCGCGGCATCCCGCTGTCGAATACGAACCAGCTGTGGGGGCTGGTGTGGGGCCTGCTCGTGTTCGGGGAGCTGCACGGCGGCGCGCGGGCCACGTATGCACAGGTGATCGGCGGCTCGCTCCTGATGGCGCTCGGCGCCGCGCTCATCGCGCTCGCCTCCGCCACCGGTCCCGAGCACCGGCGCTGGCAGGAGGCCGCGGCGCGCGAGGGGCAGCGCTACGGCATCGACCCCGCCGTGGTGCGCGCCGGGCTGGCGGGTGAGAGCACCGGCGGTCCGGCGCGGCGGCGGACCTGGCTCGACTGGGCGCTCGTGACCGGTGCCACGGCCGTGTTCGTCGCACTGGGACTCGTCGCCCGTGTTCCCGACCTGCGGCTCGGCTGGGCCTGGGTCGCAGGCCTCACGCTCGCGATGCTCGCCCTGCTCGGCGGCACCGGGATCCTGTTGTGGCGGACCACGCGATTCAACTGACGATCGGTGTCTCGAGACGACCGGGCTCACGCAACGGAACGTTTCCTCTCGCAGCATTTCGGTGCCGCTGATCGGCAGCTCATCGGCAACTTGATCCCCACCTGATCAGCAACTTATCCGCCTCCCGTGAACCCCGGGGTTGCGCCCGGGGTCAGTTAGCAGCCGGCTCCTCTTGTCCCCTGAATCCCTGGCTTGCGCCCGGGGTCACTACAAACGGGGCCGATATGGTCCTTGAATCCCCGGGCTTGCGCCCGGGGTCAGTTACCCGCCGGCTGCTCTTGTTCCCTGAATCCCCGGGCTTGCGCCCGGGGTCAGTCAAAAGGCGATGTCCAACCACCACGCCTATCAGATGTCCAACCACCACGCCTATCAGATGTATGCTCACATCACCTGGCACACGTGGAAGCGAGTCGGGTGCCTCGATGCGGCTGCCGCGAGCGATGTCGAGAGTGCGGTAACGAGCGCGTGCCAGGCCAGCGGCGTGCGGGTACTCCGGAGCGCCGTCTTGGCGGATCACGTACACGTCGTGGTCAGCTTCCGACCCGACATCCGCCTGAGTGACTTCGTCCGTCTCGCGAAATCAGTGGCCGCGACCCGCGCCAATCGGCGGGTCCCCGGTGCCGTCCGCTGGGCGCGGGGTTACTTCGTGACCACGATTCACAAGCGCGACCTTCCTGGGGTGACCCGATACGTCGCCGATCAATTCCAACGCCACCCGGACCTAATCCCTAAGAAGTCGGGGCATAACCGAATGCTTTAACTGACCCCGGGCGCAAGCCCGGGGTTTACGAGAAGGAGAGTGTCTCCGAGGGTGGGGGCTTTAACTGACCCCGGGCGCGAGCCCGGGGTTCACGGAGAAGGGTGGTCGACCCGGGGAGAGATCCCCACTGACCCGGGCGCAAGCCCGGGGTGAATGATACCTTCCCGCCATGACCAATCTTACCCGTCGTCTCGGCCTCACCGCTCTCATCGTTCTCGCTCCGGCCGCCCTCGCCGCGCAGCAGGCGTCGTTCACCCTCGATCAAGTGATGAGCCCGCCGTTCCCCGACGAGCTCGTCGCCGCGCCTCGCGGCGGCGCGGTCGCCTGGGTGTTCAATGCGCGCGGGGCGCGCAACATCTGGGTGGCGGCGCCGCCCGACTACCGGGGGAAGGCGGTCACGAGCTACGCGGAGGACGACGGTCAGGAGCTCACCGACCTGCGCTGGGCCCCCGATGGTCGCGCGATCGTGTACGTGCGGGGCGGCGGGCCAAACG
>Ga0209473_1000299_pt1 | contig 31464 bp, 28 predicted proteins | sample GraSoiAngelo_133_FD_185890 | JGI IMG/M metagenome (GOLD analysis project Ga0209473, IMG submission 185890) | Grasslands soil microbial communities from the Angelo Coastal Reserve, California, USA - 14_0929_05_20cm (SPAdes) (version 2) | ecosystem: Environmental > Terrestrial > Soil > Grasslands ...
CTTCGGGCAGATAGACGTCGAGACGCGAGCCAAAGCGGATCAAGCCGAACCGTTCGCCGGCCCCGATCGTCTGCCCCTCCCGGACGAACGAGACGATCCGCCGCGCCACCAGCCCCGCGATCTGGACCACGCCGATGCGTCCCTGCACCGTCGAGATCACGAGCGAATTGCGCTCATTGTCTTCGCTCGCCTTGTCGAGCTCGGCGTTGATGAAAGTGCCCGGCCGATACGCGATCCGGTCGATCCGCCCCGACACCGGGCTGCGGTTCACATGGCAATTGAACACGCTCATGAAGATCGAGATGCGCGGCAGCGGCCGGTCGCCGAGGCCGAGTTCGGCCGGCGGCAACACCTGCGTGATCATCGAGATGCGGCCATCGGCCGGCGCCACGACGATGCCGTCGCGCACTGGCGTCACCCGCACTGGGTCGCGGAAGAACAACGCGCACCAGATCGTCAGCCCGGTTCCGATCCAGCCCAGCGGCGTCCAGATCCAGAACAGGATCAGGCTCGCCAGCGCAAAGCCGCCGATGAACGGATAGCCTTCCGGGTGGATCGGCGGGATTTGCGCGCGGATCGAATTGGCGATCGACATCAGGGTTCACTCCGCAGCGGTCGCGAGCGGATCAACAACGGCCGGCGGCTCACCGTTTGGCTCTTCATTCTCGTCCGCAATCCGCGCCAGCTTCTCGCGCGCCGCCTCGGCCTCGCGCTGCCTGTTCCACATACTGGCATAGAGGCCGCCGGTCACCAAAAGCCCTCCGTGCGTTCCGCGCTCGGCGATACGGCCCTGATCGAGCACGATGATCTCGTCGGCATCGACAACCGTGGAGAGCCGGTGTGCGATCACCAGCGAGGTGCGATTGCGCGACACCCGATCGAGCGCCTCCTGGATTTCGTGCTCGGTATGGCTGTCGAGTGCCGATGTTGCTTCGTCCAGCACCAGGATCGGCGGGGCCTTCAGCACCGTGCGCGCGATCGCAACGCGCTGCTTCTCGCCGCCCGACAGTTTCAGGCCGCGTTCGCCGACTTGCGTTTCGTAACCCATCGGCGCCATGCGGATGAAAGCATCGATCTGCGCGAGTTGCGCCGCCTCTTCGACCTCGGCATCGCTTGCATCCCAGCGCCCGTAGCGGATGTTGTAGCGGATGGTGTCGTTGAACAGCACGGTATCTTGCGGCACCATGCCGATCGATGCCCGCAGCGAGGCCTGGGTGACGTTGCGGATATCCTGACCGTCGATCAGGATCCTGCCGCCGGACACGTCATAGAGACGGAAGAGCAAGCGCGAGATGGTCGACTTGCCGGCGCCGGACGGCCCAACAATCGCAACCGTCTTGCCGGCCGGCACCTCGAAACTGAGGCCTTTGAGGATCTGACGCTCGGGATCGTAGGAGAAGCGCACGTCCTCGAAGCGCAGATTGCCCGACGTTACGACCAGTGACCTCGCGCCCGGGGCGTCCCTGATCTCTGGATTGCGCGCGAGCACGTTGAACATCTTCTCGATGTCGATGATCGCCTGCTTGATTTCGCGGTAGACCATGCCCATGAAATTCAGCGGCTGGTACAGCTGGATCATCATGGCGTTGATCATGACGAAATCACCGACCGTATTGTGTCCGCTGCGCACGCCGAGCGCACACATCATCATGGTCGCGGTGAGACCGGCGGTGAAGATCGCGGCCTGTCCGGTATTGAGCACTGCGAGCGAGGTGTAGCTTTTCACGCTTGTTTGTTCGTAGCGCTGCATCGAGCGATCGTAGCGCGTCGCCTCGCGCTCCTCGGAGCCGAAATACTTGACGGTTTCGTAGTTCAACAGCGAATCGATCGCCTTGGTGTTTGCCTCGGTGTCGGAATCGTTCATCTTGCGGCGGATTTCGATCCGCCACTCGGTCGCGGCATAGGTGAAATACATAAAGATCACGACAGTGATCAGCGTCGCCAGGACGTAGCGCCAATCGAACTGCCACAATAGCACGGCCATCAACAGTGAAACCTCGACAATGGTCGGCACCAGTTGCAGGATCACCATCCGCACGATGACCTCGATGCCGAGCCGACCGCGTTCCAAAACCCGCGTCAGTCCGCCGGTTTTGCGCTCCAGATGGAAGCGAAGCGACAATTCGTGCATGTGGACGAAGGTGATGTAGGCGAGCTTGCGCACCGCATGCATCGCCACGCGGGCGAAGATGCCGTCGCGCCATTGGGTCAGGACCGCCATCAGCACGCGTATGGCGCCGTAGCTTGCGGTCATGATCAGGGGCGAGGCGACCAGCCACATCTTCCAGTTCGAGGCCTGAACCGGAGCGGTGTTGGCGCCGGTCAGCGCATCGGTTGCCCATTTGAACGTGAACGGCACCGAGAGCGTGGCGAGCTTGGCGATCAACAGCAGCACCACCGACCAGACCACGCGCATCTTCAGGTCAGCGCGATCGCTGGGCCAGATGTAAGGCCACAGATGCGCCAGCGTGCCGAACAGGGTCGCCTGCTCGATCGATTTGTTGGAGGCCAGCGCTCCTTCAGCGGCTTGAGACGGGCCTTGCGACGGGCCTTGGGACGAATCGGTGTGAGCCATCAACGGGAGCCTGGGCGACCAGCTTTTGCGTGCTTTGCTGCTTTCTTCATCGATAATTGTTCCGTCATATAGGGGATTTAGGCGTCAGGTGCACCCTTGCGAGGCGCGATTCTTTCGCGATTTGTCGCCATTTGCGGATAGATTTCCTCGAGGCGGCGAATCAGCCGCTTGACGACCCTTACGCTGCAGTGCCACATGACGAGAATGAATGATATTCGAACTGTTTGTGTCTATTGCGGCTCCGGCCCTGGCACCAATCCCCGCTTTATCGAGAGTGCGATCGCCTTAGGAAAGGTCCTTGCCGGGAACGGGATCCGTCTCGTCTATGGCGGCGGATCGCTCGGCATGATGGGCGCGATCGCGACCTCCGTGCTCGAACAAGGCGGCAGCGTGACCGGCATCATTCCGGATTTTCTCACCGCACGCGAAAACGCGCTCACCCGCGTGCAGGAGATGATCGTCACGCCTGACATGCACGAGCGCAAGCGGCTGATGTTCGAACGCTCGGATGCGTTCGTGGCGCTACCCGGCGGCATCGGCACGCTGGAAGAGCTGGTGGAGCAACTGACCTGGCAGCAGCTCGGCCGTCATACCAAGCCGGTACTGCTCGCCAATATCGACGGGTTTTGGGAGCCGCTGCTTGCGCTGCTAGCCCATATGCGCGCCACGCAATTCATTCGCGCGAGTTTGTCGATCGATATTTTGAAGGCCGAGCGGGTCGAGGAAATCCTGCCGCGGCTCCGCGCCGCCGCATCCCGCGCGCCCGAGGGCACCAGGGAACTCGCGCCCGAAGTCGCGCGACGGCTTTAGCCTTCCTTATCACTCCCTCGGAAACGTCACCGCCTCAATGCGATTGCCGTCGGGGTCGGTGACGAAGGCTGCGTAATACTTCACGCGGTCATGCGGCCGCAGGCCCGGCGCGCCATCTGAAGCGCCGCCGGCATTCAATGCCGCGGAGTGGAAGGCATCGACCTCAGTGGTCGTTTTCGCGCGAAGACAGATGTGAGTGCCGCTGCCCTCCTCTAGCCGCGCCATGCCCTTACGCAGGTTGATCCAGAACTCCGGATAGTCTTTGCCGAAGCCAACGGTGGCCGGCCGCGTCACCAGACGCGTCAGCCCCAGCGTTGCCAGCGTCGCCTCATAGAAGCGCGCCGAGCGTTCGAGGTCGCTGACGCCGACGGAGATGTGGTCGATCATGCCGCTACTCCTGGGCTTATGCCGGTGCGCCTGACTTCACGAGCTTGTAGATCACCGAATCCATCAGTGCCTGGAACGAGGCGTCGATGATGTTCGGCGACACGCCGACCGTGGTCCAGCTCTCGCCTTTCTCGTCCTCGCTCTCGATCAGCACGCGCGTCACTGCTTCCGTGCCGCCATTGAGGATCCGCACGCGATAATCGATCAGCTTCAATCCTTCGATGTATTTCTGGTACTTGCCGAGGTCCTTGCGAAGGGCAACGTCGAGCGCATTGACCGGGCCGTTGCCTTCGCCCGCCGAGATCAGCCGCTCGCCTGCGACATCGACCTTCACCACCGCCATCGCGACCGTGACGCGCTGGCCGTTGGCGTTGTAGCGCTGCTCGACATTGACGTCGAACTGCTCGACCCGGAAATATTCCGGTACCTTGCCGAGCGTGCGCCGCGCCAACAGGTCGAAGGAGGCATTGGCGGATTCATAGGCGAAACCAGCCGCCTCGCGCTCCTTCAACTCCTCGACCAGGCGTGCGAGCTTCGGATCGTTCTTGTCGTAGGCAATGCCGGCGCGATCGAGCTCGGCGATCACGTTGGAGCGCCCCGCTTGATCGGACACCAGCACCTTGCGATGATTGCCGACCGATTCCGGCGTCACATGCTCGTAGGTCTGCGGGTCCTTCAGCACGGCGGAGGCATGAATGCCGGTCTTGGTCACGAACGCGCTTTCGCCGACGTAAGCCGCGTGGCGGTTCGGCGCGCGATTGAGCATGTTGTCGAGCGTGCGCGAGACTTTCACCAGCGTCGCCATTTTGCTCTCGGACACGCCGATCTCGAAGGCGTCGGCAAATTCGCGCTTCAGCTTTAGCGTCGGGATCAGCGAACAGAGGTTGGCGTTGCCGCAGCGCTCGCCGAGCCCGTTCAGCGTGCCCTGGATCTGCCGCGCGCCGGCCCGCACGGCGGCGAGCGAATTGGCGACCGCCTGCTCGGTGTCGTTATGGGCGTGAATGCCGACGTGATCGCCGGGGATATGTTTCGTCACCGTGGTCACGATGGTCTCGACCTCATGCGGCATGGTGCCGCCATTGGTGTCGCACAGCACCACCCAGCGCGCGCCGGAATCGTAGGCCACCTTGGCGCAAGCCAGCGCGAATTCCGGATTCTCCTTGTAGCCGTCGAAGAAGTGCTCGCAGTCGAGCATGACCTCGCGGCCGGCGGCCTTCGCGGCCGCAACGCTGTCGCGGATCGAGGCGAGATTTTCCTCATTGGTGGTCTCCAGCGCCACCCGCACCTGATAGGCCGAGGATTTCGCGACAAAGCAGATCGCGTCCGCCTTGGCCTCAAGCAACCCCGCGAGCCCCGGGTCGTTGGAGGCCGAGCGGCCGGGGCGTCGCGTCATGCCGAACGCGGTGAAGCGCGCGTGCTCGAATTTCGGTTTCGCGGCAAAGAATTCGGTATCGGCCGGATTGGCGCCGGGATAGCCGCCCTCGACATAGTCGATGCCGAGTTCGTCCAGCATCTGCGCGATGATCCGCTTGTCATGCAGGGTGAAGTCGACGCCGTTGGTCTGCGCGCCGTCGCGCAGCGTGGTATCGAACAGATAGAGGCGTTCGCGGCTCATGTCGGAACTCCCGGCGCGGCATTGTCGCCGAGCACCTTATGCATCGTTGTGTTGGCGAGCCATTCGCCATTGACGGTGACGGTATTGCGCTGCTGGGCGACGTAACCACGCTTTCTGAAAAAATCCTGCGCGGTATCGCTGGCATCGACGATGAGGCTCTTGGTGCCGCGGCCGCTTGCGAGCTTTTCCAGCGCGTCGCACAGCATCGACGCCACGCCCTGCCCCGCCACGCTTGGATGAACATAGAGCATATCGATATGATCGGCGCCCTTGAGCGAGGCGAATCCAATAGGAGAATTTTGCAAGGTCGCGATCAGCGTCAACTGACCGGCCAGGCGCTTGCCGAGCGCGTCTTCGTCGTCGACGGTAGCGGCCCAGGCTTCCTGCTGCGGTTCGCTGTAATCATCGCCGGTCAATTCCAGCACGGACGCAGCAAAGATCGCGGCCAGAATCGGCGTATCCGCCGCGAGGAACGGCCGCAACGCAGGTTTGGGCAACGTCTGTCCCATTATCGCGCGATCTCCCAGGTGGTTGTCGGATTGCCGTCAGCATCTTTGCCGTCCTTCAGCACGATGCCCATCGCAGCAAGTTCATCGCGGATGCGGTCGGATTCCTTGAAGTCTTTTCGCGCACGTGCAGCGGTACGATCCGCGATCAAGCTATCCACCCGCTTGGCGTCAATGCCGCTTGCCTGCTGCTTACGTTGCTTCCATTCGGCAACCGTCTCGGAGAGGAATCCTAGAAGGTGCAACGAAGCCGCGAATTCGGTGCGATTCAGCTCGCCTTCGGACGCAGCATTCCTCAAGCCATGCAGCGAAGTGATCATCTGCGCCGTATTGAGGTCGTCACATAACGCCTCGATCACGGCCTGAGACGGTTCACCGCCGTTCGCATCAGCCGCGAGCGCATACCAGTCGTCGAGCGTCTTGGCGCTCTCTTCCATGCCCTTCACTGTCCAGTCGATCGGTGAGCGGTAGTGCGTCTTGAGCATGTTGAGCCGCAGCACTTCGCCCGGCCAGTCCTTGAGCAATTCCCGGATGGTCACGAAGTTGCCGAGCGACTTCGACATCTTGTCGCCTTCGACCTGCAGGAAGCCGTTGTGCATCCAGATATTCGCCATGCGGCCTGAATGAAAGGCGCAGCAGCTTTGCGCGAGCTCGTTCTCGTGATGCGGAAACACCAGATCGATGCCGCCGCCATGGATGTCGAACTGCTCGCCGAGATGCTTCCACGCCATCGCCGAGCATTCGATGTGCCAGCCCGGACGTCCCTCCGTCTTGATGCCCGACGGCGAGGGCCATGACGGCTCGCCGGGTTTTGCCGGCTTCCACAGCACGAAGTCGGTGGCGTCGCGCTTGTAAGGCGCGACATCGACGCGGGCGCCGGCGATCATCTCGTCGAGCGAGCGGTTCGCCAGCGCACCATAGCGCGGCAAGACCGAATTCGCCGCGTTCATCGCCTGCGGCGAGAACAGCACGTGATCCTCGGCGACGTAGGCAAAACCGCCCGCCACCAGTTTCTCGATGAGCGTGCGCATCTCCACAATATACTCGGTGGCGCGCGGCTCGACGGTCGGCCGCAAGCAGCCGAGCGCGTCGACATCTTCGTGAAATTGCTTCTCGGTGACCTCGGTAACCTTGCGGATCGCCTGGTTCAGCGGCAGGCCCGGGAAATCCCGCGCGGCGCGATCGTTGATCTTGTCGTCGACGTCGGTGATGTTGCGGACATAAGTGACGTGATCCGCGCCGTAGAGATGGCGCAGTAGCCGAAACAGCACGTCGAACACGATGACCGGCCGCGCGTTGCCGATATGGGCGAAATCGTAGACCGTCGGCCCGCAGACATACATGCGGACGTTTTCGGGATCGAGCGGCGTGAACGGCCGCTTTTCCCTGGCCAACGTATCGTACAGGCGCAACTGCATGGATAACCCATCCCTTGCGGCCGGGCGTCCAGTCATCTCTGTTGAGAAAAGACGGCCTCAGCCAGCGAATCGCTAGCTAATAATCTCGCGGCAAATGCTGCAAATGGCGAGGAAACCGTTCATGGTTCCACCATGGCGCCACCGGGGGCGCGGCGTCAAGAGGGTGTTTACGGATTGATTTCGGCCACGGAATCAAAGCAACCAAAGCCCCATGGTTAATCATTCTTAATCTTTTGGGTTTATCGAATGAGGGGCGGTCCTCTGATTCATGTCCTCTCAATGCATCGGTGCATCATGCGATCCCTCTTGGCGCTTTTGGCCTGTGTGTTTTTCGTCGCCGCATCGGACGCGTCGGCCGAAACCAAAATTTTCATCATTGCCAATCAGGCGGACGGCTACGGCGTCGACCAGTGCCTCGCCAAGGGCGACAAATGCGGCGCCCACGCCGCCCTGTCCTATTGCAGATCACGAGATTTTGCCCAGGCAGCGTCCTACCGCCGCGTCGATCCGGATGAAATCACGGGTACGGTACCCAAAGCTGGCGGAAACTGCACGCGCGGCGTCTGCGACGAATATGTCGCCATCACCTGCCAGCGGTAAAGTCTGCCCCTGAAAGGGCTTTTCTGCCACATCGGTGCCCCGGAAACGACGTGACGCTGCCCCGCGAAGCGGGTATGTGAGGCGCGCATCTGCCGCGGCTTTAGGCCGCGAGCCGAGTTCCTCGTAATGGCCGAATATGCCGAAAAGCTTGACTGCCCCTTTTCCCGGACGGATCCTCGCCTGCGCCGCCGTGCTCGGCGGCCTTGCGCTGAATTCCGGCGCTTTCGCGCAGATGAATCCGCCTGCCCCACCCCCGCCGTCTACCCAAGGCCCGCCAGTCAATCCGATGTGCCCGCGGCTGGAGGCACAGCTCGCCACCATTGACCACGGTGGCGGCAGCGGCGATCCGTCCAAGGACGACCAGATCCGCCGCTACCAGGACGCCCAGACCAAGCAGCAAGGCGAACTCGATCGCGTCACCCAGCAAGCCCGGCGCATGGGTTGCGACAGCTCCGGGTTTTTCTCACTATTCTCAGGCCAGTCGGCGCAGTGCGGTCCGGTCAATAACCAGATCCAGCAGATGCGCGGCAATCTGGATCAGATCACGACCAGCCTCGAGCGGCTGCGCACCGGTGGCGTCGGCGGCGCCGATCGCGAAAACCAGCGACGCTCGGTCTTGCTCGCGCTCGCGCAGAACAATTGCGGGCAGCAATATGCCAATGCCGTGCAGCAATCGGGCCCGGGCACTTTCCTGAGCAATCTATTCGGCGGCGGCAACAACAATCCGGGCGTGCCCGGCGCCGATCTCGGCCCGCAATCGGGAACCTATCGCACCGTCTGCGTACGCACTTGTGACGGCGCCTATTTCCCGGTTTCGTTCGCCACCGTTCCGGGCCGCTTTCCCGATGACGAGAAGACCTGCAAGGCGCTTTGTCCGGCGACCGAAGCAACGCTGTTTGCCTACCGCAATCCCGGCGAGGACATGAACCAGGCGGTCTCGATCAGTGGCCAGCCGTACACGGCATTGCCGAATGCGTTTCGTTTCCGCCAGGAGTTCAATCCGTCCTGCGCCTGCAAGGCTCCCGGCCAGACCTGGTCCGACGCATTGAAATCGATCGACGACAAGGCCGCCGCCGAACAGCAGGGCGACATCATCGTCACTGAAGAAAGCGCAAAGAAGATGCAGCGGCCGCTGGGCAAGCCGGCCCCCGTTGCCGCCAAGAAAGGCGCCACGCCTCCCGCCGCCGCCGGCACACCGCCCGCGCCTGCCGCGTCAGCGCCCGCGACGGATTCAACGGGTGTTGCGAAAGACAAGCCGATCCGCTCGGTCGGTCCGACTTTTCTTCCGAACAATTCGACGACGCGCTGAAGTTAGCCGTCGAACGCCTCGGCCGAGGCGCGGCCGGCACGCGACACCAGCTTCTCGTCGGGTTCGGGCAACACTTCGCCCATGTCGCGGAAGCGGTTGGTGATGGGATAGCGGCGATCCCGCCCAAAGTTCCTAGCCGTGACCTTGACACCTGGCGCGGCCTGCCGCCGCTTGTATTCGGCGATGTTGAGCAATCGATCGATCCGCGCCACCACCTCGCGATCGAAGCCGGCGGCGACAATGGAGGCCAGCGGCTCCTCGCGCTCGACCAGCCGCTCCAGGATCGCATCCAGCATATCGTAAGGCGGCAGCGAATCCTGGTCGGTCTGATTTTCACGCAGTTCCGCCGTCGGCGGCCGCGTGATGATGTTGGGCGGAATGACTTCGCCAGACGGACCGAGCGCGCCTTCCGGCGTCCATGAATTGCGCAAGGCCGAGAGGCGGAACACCTCGGTCTTGTAGATATCCTTGATCGGATTGAAGCCGCCGTTCATGTCGCCATAGAGCGTGGCGTAGCCGACCGACATTTCCGACTTGTTGCCGGTAGTGACCACCATCGCGCCGGTCTTGTTCGAGATCGCCATCAATAGCGTGCCGCGGGCGCGCGCCTGCAAGTTCTCTTCCGTGATGTCACGCGGCAGGCCCGCGAAGGCGCCGGCCAGGATTTTCTCAAAACCGTTCACTGCATCCGCAATCGGCAGCACCTCGTAGCGGATGCCGAGACTGCGCGCGAGCTTCGCCGCATCGTCTTGCGACACCTGGGCGGTGAAGCGAAACGGCAGCATGACACCACGGACACGCTCGGCGCCGAGTGCGTCGACCGCGATCGCCGCGCACAGCGCGGAGTCGATGCCGCCGGATATGCCCATCAGCACGCCGGGAAATCCGTTCTTGCGGACATAGTCGCGCAAGCCCAGCACGCACGCCGCGTAATCGGCCTTGTCGCCCTCCAGGATCGTTGCAATCGGCCCGGCGCAGCGCCAGCCGGCCTCGCTCTTGGTCCAGCGCAGCGTCGTGACGCTCTCCTCAAACGCCGGCAGTTGCGCCGCGACGGAGAGGTCGCCGTTCAATACGAAGGATGCGCCGTCGAACACCAATTCGTCCTGGCCGCCGACCTGATTGAGATAGACCAGTGGAAGTGAGCTTTCGGTGACGCGCGCCACCGCGATCGAAAGCCTGATATCGCCCTTGTCGCGCGCGTAAGGCGAGCCGTTCGGCACCACCAGGATCTCAGCACCGGTCTCGGCGAGACACTCGACGACGTTTTCGTAGTCCTCGGACTCCTCAAGCCAGATATCCTCGCAGATGGGGACGCCGACGCGGACGCCGCGGATCGTGAGCGGGCCGGCGGCGGGCCCCCGCGCGAACAGACGCTTTTCGTCGAACACGCCGTAGTTCGGCAAATTGGCCTTGAAGCGGATCGCCGCGACGCGGCCGGAATCGAGCAGCACGCAGGCATTGTAGAGCTTGTCATCTTCGACCCAGGGGCTGCCGACCAGCATGGCCGGCCCGCCGTCGGCGGTCTCCCGCGCCAGCGCCTCGACCGCTGCGCGGCATGCCGACTGGAATGCCGGTTTGAGCACCAGGTCCTCCGGCGGGTAACCGGAAATGAACAATTCAGGCAGCACCATGAGATCGGCGCCATCGGCCTTCGCCTGCGCCCGCGCGGCACGTGCCTTGGCGGCGTTACCCTCGACGTCACCCACCGTCGGGTTCAACTGGGCCAGCGTGATCGTGAGTTGAGCGCTCATGGAATGATGGTGCACCGCATCAGGCCAAACTGCAATTGCATGCTTTAGATCGCGCCCATGCGCTCGGCGAGGGCAAACAGCCAGAACAGGCCCGCCATGACCAGCGCGACGCCAACCGCGGCCGATCCCATGTCCTTCACCCGCCCGATCTGTGGGTCGTGATCGGTGGTCAACCGATCGGCGAGCTTCTCGATCGCGGTATTAAGCAGTTCGACGACCAATACCAGAACCACGGCGGCGACCAGCTCGACGCCAACCGCGGCCGATCCCATGTCCTTCACCCGCCCGATCTGTGGGTCGTGATCGGTGGTCAACCGATCGGCGAGCTTCTCGATCGCGGTATTAAGCAGTTCAACGACCAATACCAGAACCACGGCGGCGACCAGCTCGACGCGCCGCATGGTGGTGGCGCCGACCAGCCACGCCGCTGGCAGCGACAAGACAATCGCGGCCAGTTCCTCGCGAATAGCCTGCTCTGAGCGGACCGCAAATACCAGGCCGTTTCGGCTGTTGAGGGTGGCCCGCCAGAACCGCAGCAATTCAGAATCCCGCGGCCGCCGGCACCGGCTTCACCTTGCTTCCGCGGTCCTGCTTGAGCAGTTCCGCGATCAGGAAAGCCATGTCGATCGATTGTTCGGCATTGAGCCGGGGATCACAGACCGTGTGGTAGCGATCGCTGAGATCCTCATGGGTGATGGCGCGCGCGCCGCCGATACATTCGGTCACGTCCTGCCCGGTCATCTCCAGATGGACGCCGCCGGCATGGGTGCCCTCAGCCGCATGGATCGCGAAGAACGACTTCACCTCCGACAGGATACGGTCGAACGGGCGGGTCTTGTAGCCGCTGTTCGAAGCGATGGTATTGCCATGCATGGGATCGCACGACCAGACCACCATGCGGCCTTCGCGCTGCACCGCACGGATCAGGCCCGGCAGATGATCGCCGATCTTCTCGGAGCCGAACCGGTTGATCAGCGTCAGCCGTCCCGGCTCGTTGTCCGGATTGAGCACGTCGATCAGACGCAGCAAATCGTCGAGCTTGAGCGAGGGTCCGCATTTCAGGCCGATTGGATTTTTGATGCCACGGAAATATTCGATATGGCCATGATCGGCCTGGCGGGTGCGGTCGCCGATCCAGATCATGTGGCCCGAGGTCGCATACCAGTCGCCGGTCGTGGAATCGACGCGGGTGAAGGCCTGCTCGTAACCAAGCAGCAGCGCCTCATGGCTGGTATAGATATCGGTCGCGCGCAACTCCGGATGGCTCTCCAGATCGAGCCCGCAGGCACGCATGAAGTTCAGCGCCTCGGAGATGCGATCCGCCAGTTCCCGGTAGCGCCGCGACTGCGGGGAATCCTTCAGGAAACCGAGCATCCACTGATGCACGCTGCCGAGGTTGGCGAAGCCGCCGGTGGCAAACGCACGCAACAAATTGAGCGTCGCCGCCGATTGGCGATAGGCCATCAATTGACGCTGCGGATCGGGCGTGCGCGATTGTGGCGTGAACGCGATGTCGTTGACGATATCGCCGCGGTAGCTCGGCAATTCGACGCCATCGACCTTCTCGGTCGACGAGGAGCGCGGCTTGGCAAACTGTCCCGCGATGCGGCCAACCTTCACCACCGGCACCGCGCCGGCATAGGTCAACACCACAGCCATCTGCAGGAACACGCGGAAGAAGTCGCGGATATTGTTGGCGCCGTGCTCGGCGAAGCTTTCGGCGCAGTCGCCGCCCTGCAGCAGGAACGCTTCGCCGGCGGCGACCCGTGCCAGCGCCTTTTTCAGGTTGCGGGCCTCGCCGGCAAAAACCAGCGGCGGAAACGTCGCCAGCTGCGCCTCGACATCGGCCAACGCCTTGGCGTCCGGATATTCGGGCATTTGCATCACCGGCTTGGTGCGCCAGCTATCGGGTGTCCACCGCTCGGACATGACGTTAACTCCTGCAGCGAAAACCGCTACTTACCGGGGGAGAGTGAAGCGCCGCGTTATACACAGGCTCGTGAGGGACCGCTAGTTGCAATTCCGGCCCCCTCGACAACTTCTTGCGGCAAAAGCCGAATTCGCATTTGCTGCGCCTCACGAGAAACACGGGGGAAATCGCGGTGCCGGAAGCTGCGCTGGACGACGTTTTCACCGACGACATCACGGTGCCGGCTGCGGATGGATATGCGCTGGGAGCGACGCTGTTCTTGCCCCGCGGCGCCAAGAGCCATGCCGTTCTGATCAATTCGGCGACCGCCACCCCGCGCAAGATCTATCGCGGCTTCGCGGGCTATCTGGCGCGGCGCGGCTGCGCGGTCCTGACCTATGATTACCGCGGCATTGGCGACAGCAGGCAGAAGGCGGTGGAAGGCTACAACCAGCCGAGGTCGCTGGTCGGCTTCAAGGCCTCGATGTCGGATTGGGCGGCGCTCGATGTCACTGCGGCGGTCGCCTGGATGCGCGAGCGCTACCGCCACTTGCCGCTTGGTTATATCGGGCATTCTTTCGGCGGCCAGGCGCTTGGACTTCTTGCTGACAACGGCGAGGTGTCGCGGGCGCTCCTGATTGCGTCCCAAGCCGGGTACTGGAGGCTGATGGCCTCGCCCGAACGCTACCGCGTCTACGCCATGCTCAACTTCGTCGGCCTCCCCCTCGCCCGGCTGTTGGGTTACATGCCGGGCTGGGCCGGCATCGGCGAAGACCTGCCGAAAGGCGTGTTTCAGCAATGGGTCGATTGGGTGATGAGCCCGCATTATCTGTTCGATTCCAGGCTCGCGGCGCTGCAGAATTTTCCGAAATACCGCGGCGCGCTGCGCGCGATCTGCCGGAAATTATTGACGTCAGCCCTGGCGAGGTCGGTGCGGCCAAGATCGGCCATTTCGGATTTTTCCGCCCCGAGCATCGCGATACGCTTTGGCGGGGTGCGGCAGAATGGATTCAGGCGGTCGAGTAATCCTCTTGTGACGCGCCTTCGCATTCTCGCGGCGCAAAGCGCCCGAGTGCTGCGTGGGAAATCCTACTTGATCCTGATTGCAATTTTGTCAGAGACGAGCGGCGGATTGAACGGATAATGCTTGGCGTCGCCCAAAACCAGTTGGAGCGTGTGCTTGCCGGGCGGCAGCTCGATACGTGCCTCGGTTTGGCCTGCTCCGAAATGAAGATGGGACTTGTCCTGTGGGATCGGTTCGTTCGGATCGAGTGGTTCGTTCACGTCAATCAGCAAATGATGATGGCCGCTGTTTTGAAAATCGTCGCCTGCATGCGTGACGCCCATGTTGCGCAGGCCGAAGCGACACCAAAATCCGCCTTTGATGACCGTGCCGTCCTGCGGCCAAACGAAATACAGAACCGCATCCTTCGCCGCGGGCTTTCCCTGAGCGTGGGCAGCGCACGACACAGTCGCAAGCGCCACCGACAGCACGATAAGCCGGGTGATCTTCATGGACGTTCTCCTCTGAAGCTTTTAAGGAGACAGAGCGACCCGCATTCCATGCGTCTGATATCGAACGTTCGTGTCGTAACTATCGCGGTTCGCCGGCCGCGCATAGCGCGCGTCGTTCCTCCAGGATCCGGACCGAATGACATGCGACACGCAGTCGCCCTCGACCCACGGTGAACCGTCCGACGGGGCGCCCTGATAATTCTTGTGCCAACAATCCTCTACCCACTGATCGACGCTGCCACCCATATCATACAGCCCAAACGGATTTGGCCTGAAACTTCCGACCTTGATCGGTTGCTCGGCGGCTGCGATGTCGGTGCAGTTCTTGCAATTGGCCATGCCGGATAGAAACTGGTCGCCCCACCAGTACTTTGTTTGCGTGCCGCCGCGAGCGGCATATTCCCATTCGGCTTCGCTTGGGAGCCGATATGCCTTTCGCGTTGCGCCTGCGAGCCAAGCAACGAATTGCTTGGCGTCGCTCCAGCTTACGTTCGTGACGGGCGCTTCAGCGTTGCCCGACGCCACGAACGAACATGCCTTCGCTGCAGCGCATTCGTTCCATTCGCGAACGGTGACGGGATACTGGCTGATCGCAAACGGCTTGATCGTGACCTGGTGGGGTGGTTTTTCCGTGGGATCGTCATTGCTGCCCATTGCGAAGCTGCCGCCGCGAAGCATGTACATTACCGGCTCTCGGACCGCCGAGGTCGACGGTGTCGCAGGCGCGGCCGGAGCCGCAAACTGGGGTTGAGGCGATGGTTGTTTCGCGGCTGGAGCCACCGAAGGAGCCGGCTGAGTTTGGGGCGCCGCTTGTTTCACGGTGGGCGGCGGTGGCGAGACCACCTTCGGTGTCTCTGGCGAAACCGGGGCTGAAGCCTGACCCCCCACCGTGCCATGCGGTTGCCAAAACACATACCAAAGGACGCCGCTTGCGATGACCAGCAAAAACAGGCTCAGCAAGGCGATCAGAATGTTCTCGCGTCGTTTTCGGGTCCTGTTGAAGGCGGCCGGGTCCGGAAGCACCCGGTAGACCCTTACCGGATCTGTGATGTTCTTTACTTTGCGATCGCCGAGCGACTCATATCCGCAAACCAGTTTGTGCTTTATCTGCTCGTAAATGCCGCCTGAGATGTAAACTTGACCGGGATCGGCAATACCCTCAAGGCGGGTAGCGATATTGACGCCATCGCCGAAAACATCGTCTGCTTCAATGATAACGTCGCCAAGATTGACGCCAATCCGATACTCGATCCAATGATGCTTCGGCATCGATGCATTGCGTCCAACCATGTTTTGCTGGATGACGATGCCGCATCGCACAGCTTCGACGGGGCTGTCGAAAATCGCAATAAATCCGTCACCCGTGGTTTTGACCAGCCTTCCGTGATGCCCCACAATGCTGGGCTCTATGAGGTCACGCTCGATCCGCTTCACGCGAAGATGCGTTCCTTCTTCATCGATCTGCATGAGGCGGCTGTAGCCCGCGATATCGCCAGCGACAATCGCAGCAAGACGACGCGGCGTTGACTCTCGCGGGGGATCGCCACCTCTGCTCGATTTTAATTTGCGAATTTCACCCATTGGCTGGGTCTCCACACACCGCAAACGGCAGTGTTAGGGGCGGACAACTACTTTCCGCAAAAATTTGAACTCGCCAAACACACGTTAACACACTGCCGGATCGGAACAAGCCAATTGAAGGCCATGCTCAGACGGCTCTGCACGCAATAGCTTGAACCGAGCTATTCGAATGTGAACCGCTTCACAGTCCCGAATTCAGCGCCCGTAGAATAGGTCGCCCGACGTTCGTTCTGGTTCAAAAAGCGCACTGCCCGTGACCGCCGGGCGCACTGCGACATTCCGTCCGGTGCCCGAGGGGAACACGTCCGAACGAGATGGACGAGCGCTCGACCCGCGGCGAGACTGAGCCCGCGTTACTACATAAATTTTGTCTGAACCTTGAGCATCTGGCGACGACCTAGCTAGCAGAGGCAATCTCCAGGAGATTGTCTTGGCGATGTGAAGAGCCTCACATTGTCGCGAACCTGCTGGTGCTAGAAATCAAACCGGTCCCAACGGCGTCTGCCGTGATGAGCCAGAACATTCCTCGGGACCCGGAAGGCGTGCAGTATCGCCTATGCGGTGGCGGCGAAGGCCCGGCGCCGGCGAGGCCGGCAACCTGGCTCGCGCGAGCCTGAACATGCACTTCGTTTAAGCGAAATTGCACGCGCGCATTGAGTTCAGAAACTAGTTCAGAGATTGTTGGAGGAGACCATGCGTGCATCCATATGCCGTTCGATTCCGGCCGCCTTGATCGGGGCATCGCTTAGCGTCATCACACTTGCGTCGGCGCGCGCCAACGTCATCACCGACTGGGACGCCAAAGCCATCGATGCCGTTGCGCCGCTGGCCAGCGCCCCGTCGTCCCCATACACGCCGTACGCAGCTTTCCGGATGATGGGGATAGTCCATACTGCGATGTTCGACGCGGTGAATTCGATCGAGCGGCGCTACCGGCCGTATCTGGTGCAGCTACCGGCCGATCCCGCCACGTCAAAGGAAGCCGCTGCAGCGGCCGCGGCAACGGCGGTGCTTGCGAGCATTGATGCGAAGACGGCCGGTCATGTGAAAGGCGAGCTTGCCAGCTATTTGGCGTCGATTCCCGATGGGGCGGCGAAATCGGAGGGCGTCAAGCTCGGCGAGGCCGTCGGTGCAAAGATCCTGGAGGCGCGGGCGAACGATGGCTCCGACGCGCCCGATGACTACCGGCCACGCACGACGCCCGGCGTCTATGTGGCGACGCCGATCATGCGAGCCCCGATGTGGCCAAAGGTAAAGCCGTTCGCGATGATGAACCAATCGCAATTCCGGCCACAGCCGCCTGTCGCGCTCGCGAGCGAGGAATGGGCGAAGGACTTCAATGAGATCAGGGTCTATGGCGCACAGAACAGTGCGAAGCGAACGGCCGAGCAGACCGAGACAGCCCGCTTCTGGCTCGTCACGGGACCGGTGGCCTATCACCCCTTCCTACGACAACTCGCAATCGCTAAGGAGATGGATGTCAGCGAGAGCGCGCGATTCATGGCGCTCGGGGGAATTGCGCTCAACGACGCATTGATCGCGGTGTTGGATGCCAAATACCATTATAATTTCTGGCGACCCATCACCGCCATTCGCAACGGCGATACCGACGGAAATCCGGCGACGGATCGCGAGTCGACCTGGCAGCCCCTCGCCGAAACGCCGATGCACCCCGAATACCCGTGCGCTCATTGCATCCTGGCCGGCGGCATCGCAGGAATGGTCACCGCCACGCTCGGAAGTGGCGATATTCCCGAGATCGCAACGACCAGCCCGACGGCCCCGGGGATCACCCACCGCTGGACCAACATGACGGCACTTGCCGATGAAGTTGCCAATGCTCGCATCTGGTCCGGTTTCCATTACCGCTCCTCGACCCGCGTCGGGACGAAGATGGGATTCGAAATCGGTGAATACGTTGTAAAAAGCGTGATGCAGCCGGTCGAGATTAGCTCACGCTGAGCGATTGCTGCGCCGGGTGCGCGGTCTGCTTATCGCGTCGCGCGCCCGGTAGGCGACTTTCTTGGCAATGAATTTTAGAAAGGAAGCCACATGAAAATGACCAACGCATTTTTCAGCACATCACCTCTGGCAAACACCGCACCTTTGGCGAAGACCACGTGGATCGTCCCTTCTGCTCTCATCAAATCGGCGCATCTCATTGAACGAATCGGACTCGCCGCGATTGGAAGCTCGTGCGGCCTGTACGTAGCCGCAGGATTGATGCGCCGAGGAAACGAACTGTCCGGAAGCGGTTGGATCGTGTTGTTGATGATGCTCTACGGAGCTTTTAGCTTCTATGCTGGCATCGATCTGCCTGGCCGTCCTGCTCAGAGATCAACCCCGAGGCGACCGGAAGAACGGAACCCCGGCGCTGATGCGGCGCAGATCTTCAGTGCGGCCGGAACATTCCTTGTTGCGATTGCGGCATTTCTGTCTGTCAGCATCATTGTCCTTGATGAGACCGTACATGGCGGATTGATAGCTCTGGCTGGAACCTGCTGGGTGGTTGGATCTTCATTCCAAATTGCTGCCGGCACCGTCGCCCGCAATTACGGCACGGCCGAAGATGTTAGTGGGTGATTTCCGATTGCAATGACCGCCCATCGATGTTCGGGGTCGGGGAACTAGGCCGTGCAGCCGTTCCGCGAGACAAGCTTGGCGACCGGCTGGCCGCGGCCGAGCGCCTCGGCATCGGTCCCGCGTTTGCAGCAAGAAACGCGATGTGAATGCAGACGGAATATGTTAGCGCAGGTTCGCTCCGAATGAAGAGCTGTCATTTCCGCGACGACGTTCGCCGGCTCCTGGTTTACTGAGCAACCACCGGGAGCCCAACAATGGGGAGTAACCTCAGGCCCAACTGACCGATCATTGTGAAATAGGAGGAGATCATGCAAACCGTGACCACTGAAACCTTCATCGGTAACATGCGCGGCCCGGTCATCCAGCGAATGGATGCCGATTATGACGCGGTGCGGAGCCTCTACAACGGGATGATCGATAAGAGTCCCGTGATGATTGCACGATGCACCGACGTCGCTGACGTTGTCACTGCGGTCATTTTTGCAGGGCAGAACGATCTCAAGGTCGCGATCCGCGGAGGCGGACACAACGGGCCAGGTCTTGGTAGTGTCGACGACGGGCTGATGATCGACATGTCGATGATGAAAGGCGTGCGAGTTGATCCCACCGCCTGCACAGTCCGCATCGGCCCCGGTTGCACCCAGGGCGATGTCGACCATGCCACGCATATCTATGGGCTCGCCGTGCCGGCCGGCATTGTCTCGACGACCGGTATCGCCGGCCTCACGCTTGGCGGCGGTACTGGATACCTCACCCGCAAGCATGGCCTCACCATCGACAATCTGCTTGAGGCGGATGTCGTGCTCGCCGACGGTCGCATTGTCATTGCCAACAAGTCAGAGAACGCTGACCTCTACTGGGGCCTGCGGGGCGGCGGCGGCAATTTCGGCATCGTCACGAGCTTCCTGTTCCAGGCTCATCCGGTAAACATGGTCTATGCCGGTCCAGTCTTCTGGGATCTCGAAAATGCTCGGACTGTCATGCAGAAGTACAGAGGTTTCCTGCCGGGTGCTCCCGAGGAGCTCGGGGCCTTTGTCGGCTTGAAGACTGTTCCACCGATGGACCCGTTCCCGGTGGAGCATCAGGGCAAGCGCGCCTGCGCCATCATCGCCTGCTACAATGGTCCGACAGAAGATGGCAAAGCGGTCATGGCCAAGTTGCTCGGTGAGCTACCCCCGCCGCTCTTCAACTGGATGGGTGAAATGCCCTATGCGGCCCTCCAGTCCATGTTCGATCCGTTCTTCCCGAAGGGCCTGCAATGGTACTGGCGCGGCGATTTCGTAAAAGAACTGACCGACGAAGCGATTGACGCCCATATCGCCCAGGCTCGGAATGCACCGAGCGCGCTGTCGCTCATGCATCTTTATCCGATCGACGGCGCTGTCCGTCGCGTCGGCAAGAGCGACACCGCCTGGAACACGCGCGATGCCACCTGGGCGATGGTCATCGCCGGCATCGATCCCAATCCGCAAAAGGCGGGCGAAATCAAGCGCTGGACCAAGGGCTATTGGGAGGCGGTGCATCCCTATTCGGCCGACGGCTGCTATGTGAATTTCATGATGGACGACGGAGATGACGACAGGCTCAAGGCCACTTACGGCGACAACTACGACCGCCTCGTTGCCTTGAAGGCCAAGTACGACCCGACGAACTTTTTCTGCGTGAACCAGAACATCAGACCGCTGCACTCGTAGACGATCACGTCTGCCGCACGGTTCAAGTGCGCCCAAAGGGTCTTGTCGGAGCGTTCTTTCGTTTCATGGAACAAGGGAACGCTCAGGCTAGGCGGCCTTAAGTGGAACTTGGACTTAGCCTCAGGCTGCAACTTCGACTTGAATAGCGAGGCCAGGACGGCCAGAGCGAAACGGAGCAGCTCGATCATTCCGCCAGCTTAGGCGATTCCATCACGTCAACTCAGACCAGGTGCAGACTGGCGTCGGTCCAGTGCTCCGCATTGCGTTCGGCGACAGCCCGCGCCTCGGCGAAGGTGACGGTCGCGTCCTCAAGCCGTTGCGCTCTGCGGTAAATGTCAGCAAGGATCCCCAAATAGTGCGGCAAACGCAGCTCAGCCCCGGTTGCCCGCAGATCGCGAACGCGTGCGATACCATCCTCGACATCGCCCTCCCCTCCTCGGCGACAGCCCAGCCGTTCATGATCGCGCCGCAGGCGTCATCCGCCGAAACGAAATCGCAAAGGCCCGATCTGCTTCAGCCCGTATCTGTATCGCGCGCGGAATCTGGTCGAACGGTTCTTCAACAAGATCAAGCAATGTCGACGTGTCGCGACCCGATATGACAAGCTCGCAGCCAACTATCTGGCATTCGTCAAACTTGCATCAATCCGAATTTGGCTTAATGAGTCCACGCCCTAGCAATGACCCTTGCTAGCTGGTTCATTGAATCTAGCTGGAGTGCAGCTGAGGCAAGTGACGGAGGCCGGAATTATGGGCAGCCTCTTCCTTGCGGGATTGAAAAACCTTCAGGACTTTCTTTGAGGTTTCGACATTTAACCTGGCGAAGTCGCTTTTCATGGTTTCCAGATCTCCCGCGGTAATCCGGAAATTGGCCGCGCCCAAAAACAGCAAAGACATCGTCGTGGTCCATGAGAGATCCAAAGCCTTGGCCAAAATTAGAATGATCTCTTTATTTTCGTCGACCACAGCACGTTCCACGACGTCAATCGGTAGATCGCACAACAGGGAGAGAGCGACTGCAGTCTCGTCGAATTTGAGGGCATAGGCGAGATCAAAGAGCTTCTCTTCATTTAGGCTGCCCTGCGCGTGCAGTTTGCCTATGGTCCGCTTCGCGGCAAAATAATTTCTTGATGCCGGTCCAAATTTGGCGTGGATCATGCCGGTGACGGCGGTCACCGCAGTTTGAACCTGACTGCCCATCTCAGGGCGCTCTCGCGCCAGTTTTCTTTTGACCTCGTCGGACGCCTTCGAAATCAGTTGTTGAAAGAGGTGTCGCGGAATGTCTTTGCGCAGACCAACATGCTCAGCAAGGATAGAGTCATTCTCGGAGCGCTTTACAAGGTTTAAAAAGCCGGAACCGGAAAGGCTCGCGCCGTTGTTCGCCGCAACCGATGTTGCAACCTCGCTGTTGCCACGGGCCACCAACACGTCGGTTACTTCGTCGGGAATCGATTTTCGTTTTGAGATCGCCAGAAGGTGCTGCTGGCCTTTCGTTCTTGCATTTTCAACCAGCAATTTGGCATCTAGCCGCTCGGATTGCCGAAGCACGGGGCCGGCGACCTCGATCGAATCGTCAAATGCAAGTTTTGTAATGACGTTGACAGGCGCGTTATTGCTGGGAGCAAGCTTGTTTGCAAGTCGAACGCGCGCGGCGACTTCAATTTCGTCCGCAAGCCGTCCTATGATTTCACCGAAAGTCCAAATCTGATCTTCGGAATATCGGCCTGCAATTAAAATGTCCGTCGCATGCCACAAAGCCCGCGAACAGCTTTCAGGCGTGCCTCTGGATACTGCATCTTCCAGTTCCACCAGAAAGGATTTTGATTCGCTCATCTGGCCAGCTCAATTTGCGTTCACGCGAAGGCGCGGGTAGTAGCACTGCATTTAATGACTATCCGGCCAAAGGAGATTTAAAGCCTGCCGGTGGTTCGCGTTTTAATACGAATAAGATTGCTAATTTGCTGTCGAAGCTTCGGCCCAAAGAGCCAGCGCCCATCCGGACCCGGCGTGGCAGTAGCCTTGGTTAACGGGTGGTTCCTCAAACCAGATTATTTTGATGTTGCGGTTAGCCGGGCTCTCAGATTTTCGGTCTAGACCGGGCGCATGCAAGAGCGACGAACCAACCAGAGGCAGCGTGTTTTCAAGGCCGGAACGATCGAGTTCGACGGCAGGGCTGTCCACTGCACGATTCGCAACGTATCCTCGGTGGGAGCTGCGCTCGAAGTTGCCAGCCCCGCGGGCATCCCACACAAAGTCACGCTGAATATGGCGACCCGCAATACGCGTCAGCAATGCTACATCGTCTGGCGCAAGGAGAGACGCATCGGCGTGACGTTCGCCTGAGCGAGCGTCACCGCAGCGGCGCGCCCCCCGCGCGCTTTGCGCATCCAGGCTCCGGCGACCCCTCTCACGACCATACCGCTGCCGCCACAGTCCGGGTCACGCTTTCGCGAGTTCCGAGAGCTGTTCCGAATCATTGTGTGCCTTCTTGCCATTGATCAACGCGCCCATCGCGGCGCGGTTGCCCCTAACGGCAAAGCTCGGGGTACGCGACGCAGGCACAAGGAACCTCAGCCTGTGATGGCCATTCTACAAAATTGCAATGCGGCCTCGAAGCCTCAGCTTGCCAGGAGCCATCCATGACTGAGATCAAAACCACTTGCTGCATCGCCGGCGGCGGCCCCGCCGGGATGATGCTTGGCTTCCTCTTGGCGCGCGAGGGCGTGCCCGTCATCGTGCTCGAGAAGCACGAGGATTTCCTGCGCGATTTCCGGGGCGACACCGTCCATCCTTCGACGCTCGAAATGATGCACGAACTCGGATTGCTCGACGAGTTCCTCAAACTTCCGCATTCGACGGTGCGGGAACTGTCGCTGCAAATAGGAGATGACCACCTGGTCGTCGGCCACTTCGAGCACCTGCCCGTGCATTGCAAATTCGTCGCGCTGATGCCGCAATGGGACTTTTTGGAATTCATAGCCGATCATGCAAGGCACCATTCCGGTTTCGATTTGCGAATGCGCACAGAGGCGACCGATTTGCTCCTCGACGAAGGCCGGGTGACGGGTGTGCGCGCAACAACGCCGGATGGCCCGATCGAAATCCGTGCCGACCTCACGGTTGCTTGCGATGGCCGCCATTCGAGGTTACGCGAACGCGCAGGATTTCCCGTTGAAGATTTGCGCGCGCCCATGGACGTGATGTGGTTCCGCATATCGCGCAATGACAACGATCCAAGTGACGTCGTAGCTCGTGTCGAAAGCGGGCGGATGCTGGTGATGCTCAACCGCACTGATTATTGGCAATGCGCTTATGTCATTCCGAAAGGCACCGCCGATGAGGTCAAGCACGCGGGCCTCGACAAATTCCGCAACAGCGTCGGGGACATCTCGTCGCTCCTGCGCGACCGGCTCCTTGAAATCGACAGCTGGGACAAGGTGAAGCTATTGACCGTCGAGGTGGACCGCCTGCGGCGATGGTACCGGACGGGCCTCATCTGCATCGGCGACGCCGCGCACGCCATGTCGCCGATCGGCGGCGTCGGCATCAATCTCGCGGTGCAGGACGCGGTAGCTGCCGCCAATATTCTCGCCGAGCCGTTGCGGCGTGGAACGGTAACGGTCGACACGCTCAAAAGCGTCCAGCAGCGCCGCGAATTTCCAACGCGCGTCACCCAGCGCCTGCAGATCATCATGCAGAACAATCTGATCGGGCCGGCGCTCGCGAACAAGGACAAGCGGCCGAGGGCGCCCTGGTTCATGAAACTGATGCAATGGCCGCTGCTGCAGCGCATTCCAGGGCGGCTGCTCGCGTTTGGCGTGCGCCCAGAGCACGTCCAGTCGCCGGCAGCGTAATCTCTGCTGTTGGCGTGCACTGCGGACACTCCGCCCCTCCTTGCCGGATAGGGCTGAAGGGGGCCAGGCGCGTCTACACATAGATCCGAAGCGACAGCAAGATTATGAGAGCGACGACTGCCCCGATTATCCATATCCACGGCAGAATCCCAGCCAACAGGCGCCTTGACGACGGGGCCCCTTGCCCAACGGTGGTCGCGGCGAGAGCTGGCCTTCGCCGGCCGGCCGGCTTGGCGCTGCGAGCCACGCTCGAGCCGCGCGACCGAAGACCCTTCGGCTTTGCTGCGGCTGCAGCGGGCGGTGTGGCCGCGGGGTTGGCGGATGCACCGCCGTGCGCCACCCCGCGATCGCGGGGCGGCGGTGCCGTCGAGATGCTTGCCAGTCGGAACCCGGCTTCCGTTTCGCTGAGCTTCTGAATCTGGCCGTCTTCCTGCACGGTGATGCTCAGGTGCTTGTGCCGGTAGCGCTTGTTTTCGTACGGCACATCCATCAGGCCGGTGACGCTCACCCAACGCCCGATCCAGGCCTTCGACGGCTGCTCCTTCAACTTGGCAAGCCCGTCGGACCAGATCGAGATCTTGACGATGTTGCCTCGCCCCGAGCCGAAATTGATAAAGACGTAGCGCTTGGGTGGGCCTTTTCCAGCCTTCCGGGACCCCGGCTCGACTTCGACGATCCGCCCGATCAACTCGACGCGGTCACCGACCCGCTGCATCGCGGCGGAGAAATTGAGCGCGTCGACGACCGGGTAGGCCGAGATGTAGCCAGCCGCCGGCAACCTCGTGGCAGGCGAAGGCTGTGTCTTGATCTGCGTCTTCGCCGCCGGAATGTTGCGTCCGGCCAGGAATTCGTCGAGCGTCGGCACAGTGGCCAGCGGTGCTTGGCAGATCGCCGCAAAGCTGCGCGCCTGCTCCTTCAGCTTCGGCATCGCCAGCAGGCGCTGGAAGATCTCGCTGCTCTGCGGGTCGGCGAAATCGTTCGCCTTGAAGATGACCGTCTCGCCGCCCTCGCGGAACTTCGCGTACAGCAATTTGTCCTCGATGACGGCCTTGAGGCTGAGATCGAGCGCAATGAAGCTGAAACGGTCCATCCTTGGACCAAAATCGGAAACCCGCCGATCGGGATGCTGGAAGTGCTTGTGCCCGGTCTCGCTGCCGTTGCCCGGGCGCATGCCAGGGACAAACATGCCATCGTAGTCGATCAGCTTGATATCGCCGTTGGCGACCATCACATTGCCGTTCTGAATGTCGCCGTGGGCTATACCCTTAAGCTCCAGAAAGCGCGCAATGGCGGCAAAATCGGTGCGCGCCTTTTCGAGCGCGCGCGGATCGTCGAAGTGCTTGTCCAACCAAATGCCCAGCGTATCACCCTCGACCCAATCCATTCGCACGATTGGAAAGGTCTGCTGGCGGACACTGATCCCGGACTGTTGGAAATCGAAATAGACGAAGCATCCATCTGTGAGCGAACGCAACTTCCTGGAAATCGCGTCGTACTTCTGCTGGATCGCCGGAATCTCCCGGTGAAAGCACCGCACGGCACATTTTCTACGCGGGGTGGTGACCGCATAGGTCAGCGCAAACCCTCCCGACATCACCAACGGCAGGCCCAAATTGTTTTCAGCGACGGCGCCCTGCTTCAATTCGGGGTCGATGAATGCTTGCGAGGGATGTTGAACCGCTTCATGATATTCGACGATCTGCGGGTATGACATTTTCCACCTACCACAACGCAATCAATGTGGTGTCGTCGCGCTTCATGCGACCGGCCGCGCGCTCCTCCTGCACGAACCGGGCAAATGCGCCGGGCGTTCTTAACCGGCGCAGAACACTGATCGGAGACGAATCGCGATCGCGCTGCGACAGGAGCCAATGACCGAGCGCGTCGGTCATGCACAACAGCGCCGGCTGCTCCAGCCCGCGGAAGGTCCAGTCGGCGACCAGGTCGTAGGCGAAGTCCAGTTTATCCAGGAACGTATTGTGCGTGGGGTTGGTGCAGATCAGCTGCGGCGACGCGGAGAACTCCGCGGCGGTGGAGAGAGGAAAAGTCGCCTTGATGCGGTCGCCGTCGCAGAGTACCGCCAGGCTGTCGCCGACCGATAGGACCTGGATCGCCCTGCCTCCATCGGCAATCCGAACGCCGAGCAGCGAGGCGAAGCTGCCCTTATCAAAAGATGCCTGCTGCATCCACGGCAGGCTGTCGCGGTCGTACAGCTTGCGAAACTCAGCGATCGCCGCCGACAACCACTCGCGCGTGAACTCCGGATCGCGCGTATAGCGGCGCACCAGAATGCGTGCCCACGACGCCGAGTCAAAGGACACCGACGCACCGTCGCTCAGCGCGTAGACGCCCTTGGCCGAGCGCTGAAAGCTGTCCTCGTTGTGCTGATCCTCGCGCTTGGGGACGCTAAACGCCAAGGGCAGGCGCGATTTCGAGCGCGAGTCCGCGGGCCTCACCGGTCGGCGACCAGCCTGGGCCGGGTGCCGATCTCGAAAAAGTCGACGACACATTGGGGATCGCCGTTGAAGATAAAGCCGCGCGATCCATCTGTTATCGCGTAGCCCTTGTCGCCGGCAAACTTGGCGAGATGCGCAGGCAGCGGGCTCGACATGCGGAACAGCATCCGCGAATACTCATCGTTGAGGTCGGCTTCGGCAGTCGGGAACACGATCTCCAGCCCGGCGGCGGTGTTGACGTGCAGGTTGAACAACAGCGCCTGGCCATCCTTCGTCGAAATCTGCCTGAGCCCGTCAGCCATTTCCTCGGGCGCTCCATCGGTCGATTGGCCATCGGTGACGTGCAGAATGGTCGGCGGATAAGAGCGGGGGTGCTGTTCGCACCAGCCGCTCACCGTCTCGATGGTCCTGCCGAGGGCAGCGCGCATGGGCGTGCCGCCCTCGCTCTTCGGGTCGAACCAGACTGGAAACTTGGTCTTCAGCTCGACGATACCGCCCGCGCCGTCGTCCACCTTCTTTTTGCGCTCCTCGACGCGCAGCGTATGCTCGCTGATCGCGTGGATCGGATGCACGATGTCCCCGGACAAGGCGCCGCCGAACCCGCTTCTGACCTGCGATCCGGCATAGGCGATCACCCCCACGTCAAAATAGTTGCGCACGCCGTCGGATTTCGAGCAACTCGTGACCAGCGTGTAGAGCGTCTTGTTCAGCACGTCGGCCACGAAAGCGGCCTTCGAGCGGCCGGCTTCGCTAATCTCGTCCATGGATCCTGATTGATCGATGACGAATAGAATACAGGTGGGATTCTCCCTGCTGATCTCGGCCTGGTACGCCATTGCTTCTCCCCTCGATCTGATTGGTCAGCGATCGGCCGACATGGCAGGACGCGTGCCGATATCAAAAAAATCGGCGATTGCTTCGATCCCGGCGTTGAAGACAAATCCGCGCGCGCCGGGGCGAACGTCATAGCCCTTGCGCGCCGCGGCCTCCAAGGCGTGCGGTGGGAGTAGGCTCGACATGCGAAACAACGCCTTGCCGAAGCGATCCTTGATCGCCCGCTCGTCATTCGGAAAAATCAGGGGCACGCCCTCGCCCGCGTCGACGTGCAGGTTGAACAAGAGGCAGCCGCCGTCATTGGTCGCGAGACTCTTGAGCCGATCAGCCGCAGGCTCTGGATTGCCGTCGGACGGGTGGCCGTCGGTCACGTGCAGGACCGTTGGCGGAAAGGCGGACGGATGCGCGGCGCACCACTGATCGAGAATCTTGATCGCCGCGTTGAGACCCGCGCACATCAATGTCTTGCCGTGACTTCGCGGCTCGAACCAAATAGGAAATCGCACCGGCTGCTCCATGACATCGCCGTTAAGCCCGGCGAGCTTTTTGCTGCGGGTCTCGACCCGAAGCGGAGCTTCGGCGAGGCGGGAGATGACATGCAATGCCTCCTCGCCCAACGCGCCTTGAAAGCCGTTGCCAGCGTCCTCTCCACCGTAGGCGACCACGCCCACATGAAAGTAGTCGCGGACGCCGTCGGCCTTGGAGCAATTGGTGATGATGGTATAGAGCGTCTTGTTGAGTACATCCGCGAGGAAGGCGGCCTTGCTCTGTCCGCTGTTCAAGCGATGATTCATCGACGTCGACTGATCCATTACCATTAGGATCGCCGTCGGCGACGTACGGCTGATTTCGGCTTGGTAACTCAAGGCCCGCACCCCTGCAGATGGCCGCAATCGCGGTGACAATCGTGACCTGCGGCCCGCACGAGGGGGCCATGCCATCGTGGCAACGCCCTCCCCGCGCCGAGCAACGCGTTACCCGCGCTGAAGTTCCGTATGATCGCGGCCATTTTGATGTTCTTGGCAGCGAGCGAAGAGGAACATGATCCGCGACTGAGACGCGGCGAGATTTCAGCGATGAATCAATGACGCCCGGGTTGGGCCGGGTCGCTTAATAGGCGGTCAACGTCTGTAGGCGCCCGACAAGGCGCAAGACCGCGCCAATGATTGGGCGCGCGTGCATGCCTTTGGAACCCGACGCGCCCTCTTCGCGTTCTGACCGCTAAGGCGGGTCGAGCCTCGAGGTTCTGGCCATGAAACAGGTTTTCGATCAGCTCTTGAAATTCTTGCACGAGGGAATCTCGGCGATCTTCCGCTTCGTCGAGCTCGTCTGGACGTGGTCGGTCGATCAGATCAGCAAGCTCGCGGCTGTGCCGTGGCAGGAGTGGCCGCTGTGGAAGCAGTTTCTCCTGGTTCTGATCCTGGCGGCAGTGATCTGGGCGCTTTTCCAAGTGGGCCGGGAACTCTTCCACGCAGGCGCGGCAATATTGAGCGCGTTCGCACATTTGCTTGGCGTGCTCGTGCGAACTCTACCGCATGTCATGTTGGCTGGCATTATCGCCCTTGGAGGTGCGTGGCTCATTAATCACCTCGACAATTCGTTGGTGCACATGCCCACCTGGCTCCAGGCCAGCGAACAAAGCCCACCGGAAAATCGCCCAAGCAGCCCGCCTTCGCCCCAACAAGGTAGCCCGCCTCAGGATCAGAAGTGAATGGACTTCGAGCTATAGCGCGAAGCCGGGCGTGAACGGGCCGTTCGGCGCGCTAGATCGCATCCAGCGTGTGAACCCAGGCCTCGGGATAAAGCACATAGGCCTCGCCTCGCCGCGCGAGGTGCGAGAATGCCGGGAAATGCAGGTGCATCCCGGCGATCAGGACCCCGTCCGCGCAGACGCGGTCGAACATGCGTTTGCGCGACGCCGCGGCGGCCGCGAGATCGGTATCGAAGGCCATGCCGGCGTCTGGAAACGCCGTCTGAACTTCCGGTACATGCACCGTGTCGCCCCAGATCATCAACTGATCGTTGCCCGATGCAATGAGATAGGCGGTGTGGCCCGGCGTATGCCCGAGACAAGGCACGGCGGTCACGCCGGGAAACACCTCGCCCTGTCTGAATAATCGCGTGCGATTTTTGTAGGGCGCGACCTGCTCGCGGCCGGCGAGAAAGTAGAGCTTCCTCGAGCGCTCATCGGCCTGCGCCATCGCGCCGTCGTCGAACCAGTGCGCCGGTTCGTTTTCGTGCATGACCAGTTCCGCGTTTGGAAACAACAGCTGACCGTTCGACATGTCGGTCAAGCCGGCGGAGTGGTCCGGGTGCATGTGCGTCAGCAACACCGTATCGATCGACTTCGGGTCGATGCCGGCGGCTACAAGGTTGCGTTGAACGAAGCCGGCGGTCGGCAAGAGATAATTGCCCGACCCGGTGTCGACGATCGCGATGCAACCCTTTGAATGGATCAGGAAGGCGTTGACGCTGGTTCGCCGCGCCGGCCGGAATGCGTCCCGCAGGAGCTGATGCGCTTTTTCGAGATCGACATTGCGCATCACGTCGAGGGCGCCGTCCAGATAGCCGTCGCTGATGGCGGTGACGACGATATCTCCGATTCTGCGATGATAGACGCCGGGAATCTGCTGTGCGGGTTGCTCACTCATGTGGGAAGACCTTGGTGTTATGGAGCGGATGGCGAGGCTCGATCAGGCGTCGATCGCGTCCAGGAACGCGGCGATGCAATCGAAGATGGGGTCAGGCGTTTGCACCGCCATATAGTGCCCCGTGCGGACTTCGTCGTAGCCGGCGCCGGGGATGGCGCTGGCTACGGCTTGCGCGAGCTGCGGCGGGCGCGTGCGATCAAGACTGCCGCCGATCACGAGCACCGGACAGCGTAGCCTGGTCAGCTCGTCCTCGATGTCCGTGGCGGCCAGCATTCGGTAGACCGTTGCGTAGCTCGAGGGATCATTGCCGAGCCATCGCGCCCGGTATCGCTCAAAACGCTTGACGTCGCCGCGAAGCTCGACGGGATAGCCGTTCCGCATCGACTCCTCGACAGCGAACGCCATGCCGGCGGCCTCGATCTTGGCGACCCGTTCGAGCACCGCGGCGCGGCGGTCCGATGCGATGCCGGTCGCCGGGCTGCCGGCCACGACGCCGCTGGTGCGCTCAGGGTATCGAGCAGCGAAATGCAGCGCGATCGCGCCACCGACAGCAATGCCGGCCAGTGCCACCTTGCCGGCGATCCCGAGAGCATCAAGCAGTGCTGCGATATCGTCGGTCATCGTATCGATGCCCAGCTCGCCGCGCACTTTCTGCGACATACCGGCGCCGCGGCAGTCGTAGCGCAATACCCGACGAGATTCCGGGAACTGCGCTGCGACGTCGTCCCAGCTTTCGAGCGAGCCGCCCATTTCGTGCACCAGCACCAGCGTGCGCTCACCCTTGCCGCGCAGCTCGTAACGCAGCGCGGCGCCGTTTAATTCAATGAAATCCATTTGGCGTTCCCGGTCTTTCTCAGCCTGATTTCTCTCAGCTTTCCAGGTGGGCAGCCGTCGTAAGGCGTATATGCCTTTTCCTGGCGAACCGGAATCACCGGGACAAATCCGGCGCGTTCGCTCGAAACGTTATTCCGCGGCGGCCTCGCGCACGTGACGCGCGGTCGGCGTGCGCATGGTCACGAGCTCTTCCGCGGCCGTCGGATGCAAGGCCATCGTGGCATCGAAATCGGCTTTGGTCGCCTTCATTTTGACCGCGATGGCGACCGCCTGCACGATCTCGGCCGCGGTATCGCCAACGATATGGCATCCGAGCACGCGATCGCTCTCGCCATCGACGACGAGCTTCATCAAGATGCGCGTGTCGCGGCCCGACATCGTCGCCTTCAGCGGCTTGAAATTCGCCTTGTAGATATCGACGTGGCAAAATTGCGCACGCGCCTGCGCTTCCGTCAGTCCCACCGTGCCGATCTCCGGCTGCGAAAACACCGCGGTCGGAATATTGACGTGGTCGACCTCGACCGGCCGCTTGCCGAACACGGTATCGGCGAACGCATGGCCCTCGCGGATCGCGACCGGCGTA
>Ga0209473_1000311_pt1 | contig 30542 bp, 25 predicted proteins | sample GraSoiAngelo_133_FD_185890 | JGI IMG/M metagenome (GOLD analysis project Ga0209473, IMG submission 185890) | Grasslands soil microbial communities from the Angelo Coastal Reserve, California, USA - 14_0929_05_20cm (SPAdes) (version 2) | ecosystem: Environmental > Terrestrial > Soil > Grasslands ...
TCCGATCGAGCTTCCGTAAGAGCGCGATAGCAAATTTTTGGCGATCGACTTGTTTGCCAAGTGCCATTGCGAGGGAAATTGCCCTGCTTTGCAGCTCCTTCGGAAAATCTTCGCGGGATTGATTCACATTGACCCCGATCCCAGCGACGGCCAGATGAGGCGCGTTTTTCTGCGCGCGCATCTCTACGAGCACGCCCGCGACTTTGCGTTCGTCGATTTGCACGTCGTTTGGAGGTTTAATTCTGGGCGCAAGAGGAAATTCGTTTTGGATTGCACTGGAAATGGCTTCGGCCGCCCAGGCAGTGAGCTGCGCTGAACTTGCAAGGTCGATCCCTGGTCGCAAAAGTATTGAGAACCAAAGTCCTTTGCCTGCTGCCGATTCCCATCGATTGCCGCGCTGACCGCGCCCAGCGGTTTGATGTTCGGCGAAGAGAACCAGCCCCTCGTTTAAATCTGCAGTCGCGACTTGCAAAATCGCATCGTTTGTCGAGCCGGTTTGCTCAAGCACAATGATCTCCCTGCCGATGCCGGCGCTGCCGAGGTTAGCCTGCAATTCGCTCCCGACCAGGCGATCTAACATCTCAACTGGGAACTTGGGTCATTTCCAGCCCAATATCGATCGCGCGCGCTGCGTTCGTTAGGCCACCGATGGAAATGTAATCGACTCCGGTTGCTGCGATGCGCTTCACGTTTTTCAGTGTAATTCCCCCGCTTGCTTCGAACTGGACATGGTCCTTCCTCAGAGCGAGGGCCTCTCGGATCTGGGCCGGCGTCATGTTGTCCAGAAGGATCACATCTATGCCGTCAATTTCGGCAAAAGCGCGCGTTTGCTCCAGATCATCGGCCTCGACTTCAATACGCATGTTTGGTCGCTCCTGACGAAGCTGCTGAATTCGATCAGCAAAACTGGAAAGCCCTCGGAGCGTGGCTAGGTGATTGTCTTTTACGAGCACCATGTCGTACAAGCCAAAGCGATGATTAACACCACCTCCCGCAACCACCGCACCCTTTTCCAATGCGCGGAGCCCGGGCGTGGTTTTGCGTGTATCCAGGATCTTGGCCCGATGGTTTCCAACGGCATCGACAAATTGGCGCGTAAGGGTCGCGATGCCGCAGAGATGTTGCAAAAAGTTCAGCGCGACACGTTCCGCTTTCAGAATCGAACGTGCCAGGCCGCGCACCTCGATAATAACATCGCCAGCGACGACTTCCTCGCCATCGGGCCGAGTAATCTGGATGTCTATTGATGGATCAACCTGTCGAAAAACTTCCCCCGCGGCTCCGCCTCCGGCAACGATGGCTTTTTCACGCGCAGTGACGCGTCCCGTCGCGTGAAGTGTATCCGGCACGAAAAAATCAGTCGTAATATCCCCGTCACCGATATCTTCTCTGAGAGCTGCGGTAATCGGATCGTAATGGTCTGTCTTCATCGAAATTTGGTGAGCACCGCCTCGGCGAAATGCACTGTCCGGATTCAAAAATTTCCGGGAAGGCAAAGACGATAAGCTCGAAACCGGAGCACGTCTATCAAGCGCGAACCAACAGAAAGCTTCCAGCAGGGAGAGCTGCTTGAATGTAAAAAAAAGATTCGGGCAGCGCACGCTAAGGAGAAACAACGAATATAAGAAAACGTGCCACCACCCGAATCGCCTTAACCTGTTGAGTTTGACAGTTGCTAGCGGCGCGCGTTCAACTTTTTTACGAAAAATCCGTGTCTGAGCGTTAATTCTTGGAGGTCAGGCAATTACAGAATGCCATTATTTCACCGGTGCTACAGGAGATTCCTCTGGCCATCGCTCCCTATTCGCGCTGCTTCCTCGCGAATCTCTTGGAGCAAGGATTTGAATTCGCACTGTTCCAGCCGCCGGATCAGATTGGGATAATCGGGCTCGATTCGGAGCTCATCAATGGGTACGGGCAGTTCAAGATCGCAATCCAAATCGACCATTTTTCGATTGTCCAAAATTTGGTCGCGGGAGTTGATAAGTTTCTCGCGAGTTCGCGCGCTTTTCACCTTATCGATATTGGCCAATAACGGCTCGAGTCCACCGAATTCACGAATCAACGCGGCGGCGGTTTTGCGACCCAATCCGACTCCAGGGATGTTGTCGACTGAATCGCCAGCCAACGCGAGGACATCGCCGATAAGGTTTGGCGGAACCTCCCATTTTGCGGAGACCCGATCCTCGCCTAGCAAAGCGAATGCGTCCTTGGGCGACGCGAGCTCGGCCTTCGCAGTGGTATATACCTTAACGCATGGGCCAACGAGCTGATACAAATCCTTGTCATTGGTTGCGAGTACAACTTCCATTTCAGCTCTCTTACAGGCGGCGATGGCGTAACAGCCCATCAGATCGTCAGCCTCGGTGTTTGGTAGGGATATATTTCGGAAACCCAGCAAAGGGGTGAGCTCTTGGATAAAATCGAGCTGAGGAACCATCGGCTTGGGCATTTCTTTGCGCGTCTCCTTGTAAGCAGGTTGCAGCTTCACCCGACGCTCAGGCATTCCTTCGTCCCAGAAAACTGCGCCTAATTCCGGCTGCAGATGTTTGACCATCAACCGTAATGTTTTTGTGAACCCGAAGATGGCATTGGTCGGTTCACCCTTGGAATTCGAGAGATTCGGGATAGCGAAAAACGAGCGATAAACGTAATAGTGCCCGTCAATAAGCAGGAGTTTCATCGCAAAAGGCTGATACTGGATTCTGAATGCATGATACCGGATGATCAAGGCGTGACCGAAGAATGGATTCTACGTGTTGATGGCAGGGAATACGGCCCGGCCAATATCGAGACGCTACGTGAGTGGAAGGCGGAAGGCCGAGTCCTCCCGGCAAACGAAGCCCGCCGCGCGGACGCCGAGCTTTGGAGTTTAGCTGCGGAAATTCCCGGGCTGTTTAATATTGAGGCGCTCCCTACCGTTAGCGTCCCGCGCTTGATCCATTCGACAAGTTCAGGGCAGGCTCCGTCGCCACTACGGCCTCGCGGCTTCGGAGAGATTTTGACCGGCACGTCTCGAATATATGCAACAGGTTTTCTTCAATTCTTTTCCCTTACACTTCTGGTAATTTTGCCTTCGGTCTGCGCGCAGCTGACGGCCATGTGGATGCAGACCGGGCGGGCGTCGGATGCTGATCCACGCGTTCTCGCTGCGGGGGGCTTTGCTTTTTTGATGTTCATTTTCTCGATGGCGATGTGGCCTGTTTACGTGGCGGGTATTCAAATCATTACCACTGAAATTGCTGCCGGGCGGCGCATCGGATTTTTCGCTGCCCTCAATGACGCCGTGCGGTTCTGGCCGCGCATCGCAGCGTTGTGCATCTTCGTCTATGGCGTTTTTTTCTTGCTAATTGTATTTGCCTTCCTGATCGCAGCTATGATTGTCGGCGGCGCCTCTTCGGTGTTCGTGATCCTTCTCGCGCTGGCTTTGCTAGGCGTGCAGGTTTGGATGTTCGGTCGCTTTTTCGTCAACGTTCTTTTCTGGCAGCAATTTGCGGTTCTCGAAAACGCAGGAGTCATCGACTCGTTGCGCGAAAGTCGACATCTAGCGCGCAGCGGCAGCGAGCTTTCTTGGTTTCAACGTCCGTTGTGGCGGGGCGTTTTTATTGCGTCTCTCTGGCTTGCGTTTGTGTTGGCGATCGCGCTCGTCTCGGAGTGGACGACGCTTCAGCATTCTCTCAATGAATTGATGACGACACAGGATCCGCAGACGCTTCTGCAAAAACTGACTGAAGCCCAACAGGCACACGGTTTTGACGTTTTAAGTTTCGCTCTTGGGATTGTGCAAAAAATACTTCAGCCGCTGGTCGGGATCGCGTTCGTTCTACTCTACTTTGGTAGCCGAAAAGAGCGCTAGTCTTTGCGCTGCACAAGCGGCCGCTGATGCTGCATTAATCAGGTGTGATGGGTTGCGCGCTCAATCCACCTGTCGGCTCCGCAAGAGAAGTTGCGCAATTTTGCTGAAATGACGGCCAATGTAAGCAAGATAAGTAATGAACGAAACGAGTTGAGCACTGATCAACCAGACGTGACCACTGCGAGTAATGAAGAAATCAGGCCAGATCCAAATGGCCAGCGCGCAGGCGAGGTTGAGGAGAAATAGTAAAGGAACCAGCACATAAATATTGAACAATTGGTCGGCTCTGGCTCGCCCGTAAAGAGCCCGATCGGCTTCGTTACGCGCTTCTATGATGCGGGCGTGAATGAGTCGCATATCATAGATGAAAAGCAGCCACACGGCGGCCGCATAAGTGGCGCTCAGCTGGAACCACGCCAAAGGATTGTCCAGGCGGCTAAAAAGGATCGCTTCGCCCAGCGCGCAACCGATATAGAAAAAGTTGTGCCCAAATTCCATCGGCCAACGAATGAGCGTGAGCGTGTGAATGATTGACCGTGACCAGAAGATAAAAATCACACACAAACCTGCGGCGACATAGAGAAACGAATCCCAATGCCGCATCGTGATAATCGTCCGAGCATTGTCGGTTAAGAAAAAAAGGGCAACCCCCTGGATAATGCTCGCCAGCGTAAGCTCAACATTTATGACGATTGAATCGAGCTCGCGGCGGCCTTCACTCTGTGGATTCACGAAGCGACTCGTAACCGCTCGATGATCAGAATGTCAAGGTACTCGGTGATTCCTGAGGACGGCGTTTACGAAGCCAATTACCCGACAGTGAAATTTTGTCTCGTCCTTCGATCGCGTCTCGACTCGTGTGTGTCAGGTTAAACCAGATAGCAGCAGCGAACGCAGCAATTCGCATGTAGTAAGTCTCTCATTGTATCCGGGTTACAACGCAACATCGCTTGATGTTCCTTCTGGCATGGCGCGAGCTACTAGAATCCGCTGAAAATAATTATCCAAGAAAGGAGACTTAAATTATGGCCTTAATTCGTTATCAAGCTCCGGAATTGGCGCCATGGGAGGCAGCCGACCGCTGGAGTAATCTCAGAGACGATCTCAACTCGTTTTTCGAGTTGCCGTTCTGGTCGAGCTTCGGACGTGGCGGACAGCTCTTTACCGGTTGGTCACCCGCCCTCGATCTCTATCAGAACAATGACAATGTGGTCGCCGTGATTGAGCTGCCTGGTATGCGCAAGGAAGAAATCGAAATCTCCTTGCATGACGGCATGTTGACAATCAGCGGTGAGCGAAAGCGAGAAAGCAGCAGCAATGGCGACAACGCCGAGCGTACCGAGCGTTACATCGGCGCATTCCGCCGCAGCATCGCGCTTCCCACCCGGGTGGACGCCAATAAAGTCAGCGCCACTTACCGGGATGGAATCCTGACTGTGACATTGCCCAAAGCAGAAGAAGTGAAGCCGAAGCAAATTCAAGTCAGCTAATCAATTCAATTCACACCAAAAGGAAGTTTCACCATGAATACTTTAACTCGTGAAAACCGGGACGGCGATCGGGCGCAGGGCGAGCAATTCATTGCGCCACCAGCAAGCGTGATTGAAGCCGGGGACGGCTACACGCTGGAAGTTGAGATGCCGGGAGTCAACAAGGATGGGCTCGATATTTCAATCGAGAACAATCAGCTCACGATTACCGGACGGCGTTCATTTCCCGTTGTGGAAGGAACGCTGATCCATCGCGAATCGCGTCCGGAAAATTTCCGGCGCACGTTCGAGCTCGACCCATCGATCGACGCAGACAAAATCAACGCGAAGATCGACCAAGGCCTTGTAAGGTTGACTTTGCCTAAGGCAGAGCACGTCAAGCCTCGCAAGATCACCGTTTCCTAAGCTTCGTCTTAGCTAAAATCACAGGCCGCGAACCGCAAAGTTCGCGGCCTTTTCATTTATTCCGAATCTTTTCTGCTTGGCGAACCGGCGACGGCATCGTACTTACAGTTTCTTGATATGGCGGCGAAAACCGAGCAAAAAACCAGCGAAGATAAGGTCACTGCAGCACGAAATAAGAATCTCGACCTGGCGATTCAACAAATCGCAAAAGACTACGGCGAAGGCGCGATCATGCGCCTTGGTGACGAAAAAATTGTTGATATCGATGTCATTCCCACCGGGAACATTTTGATCGATCGTGCGCTCGGCGTGGGTGGATTCCCAAGAGGCAGAGTCGTGGAAGTTTTCGGCCCAGAGTCCTCGGGAAAAACAACGTTAACCTTGACCGTAATTGCGCAGGCGCAAAAACGTGGCGGACTCGCGGCCTTTATTGACGTCGAACATGCGTTGGATCCTGCATACGCAAAAAAGCTCGGCGTTGACCTTGACGATCTGCTGGTTTCTCAGCCGAGCTCGGGCGAGGAGGCATTGCGAATTTGCGAGACGCTCGTGCGCTCCAACGCCTTGGATGTCATTGTGCTTGATTCCGTGGCGGCGCTCGTTACTAGAGCGGAGCTCGAGGGCGAGATAGGGGATACGACCGTTGGCGCGCAAGCACGCTTGATGAGTGCGGCACTTCGTAAACTCACCTCGCTTATTTCAAAAGCGCGGACCTGCTGCATTTTCACAAACCAAATCCGGGAAAAGATCGGTGTGATGTTTGGAAATCCGGAAACAACACCCGGGGGAAAGGCATTGAAGTTTTATGCCAGCGTGCGCGTCGATATTCGCCGCATCGGAGCCATTAAGCAGACTGACGGCGTCGTTACTGGCAATCGGACTCGCATTAAGATTGTGAAAAACAAGGTTGCGCCGCCGTTCACCGAAGCCGAGTTCGACATCATGTACAACGAGGGCATTTCATCGACCGGCGCGCTGCTCGATCTTGCGTTGGAAAAACAAGTCGTCGAAAAACGCGGTTCCTGGCTGAACTATAAGGGCACACAACTGGCGCAAGGCCGCGATGCGGCGAAGGAAGTGTTGAAGAACGACAAGGCCCTCTACGAAGAAATTGTGTCGGCGGTCAAAGCGCGCCTCGACGAAGAAAAGGAATAACAAGCTGGCAAACATCGTTATGTCGGCTTAGCGCCGAAGGCGCTTTTTTCATAGTTAGTCCGCCACAGGGCGGATTCGCCGCGGCGACCCTGGGCATTCCCCCAGGAATTTGATCGCCCGCGCGCACAGGTGCTGAAAACGCCGTTCAATCCGGAGTTGCGCTTTCAGCTTTCCTCAAATTCGTGTTTATTCGCGGTGGTTAGAACGATGACTTCGGCGCAAATCAGACAATCATTTCTCGATTTCTTTCGCGAGAAACAGCACACTATCGTGCCGTCGTCGTCGCTGTTGCCGGACGCGCCGAATCTGCTTTTCACCAACGCTGGCATGAACCAGTTTGTGCCGATCTTCCTTGGCCAACAAAAGCCGATGTGGATCCCGCCGCGCGTCGCTGATACACAGAAATGCATTCGTGCAGGGGGTAAACATAACGATCTCGAAGACGTCGGACTCGACACCTATCACCACACGTTTTTCGAAATGCTCGGCAATTGGAGCTTTGGTGATTATTTCAAAAAAGAGGCGATCGAGTGGGCGTGGGAGCTACTCGTCGAACGTTGGAAATTTCCAGCGCAACGGCTTTATGCGACCGTTTACCAGCCCGGCCCGGGCGAGCCGAGTGAGTTTGACCAGGAAGCGTACGATCACTGGGCGCATCTGTTTCGCGAAGCCGATCTCGATCCGAAGATTCACGTTCTGAACGGTGGCAGAGCCGATAATTTTTGGATGATGGGCGACACCGGTCCATGCGGGCCTTGCTCGGAGGTTCATGTCGACCTTACGCCGGACGGCGACACACGCGGCGCGCTGGTAAACAAAGGAGATCCCCGTTGCATCGAAATTTGGAACCTCGTTTTCATCCAGTTCAACGCTAACCCGGATGGCACGTTCGCGCCTCTGCCGCAGCGGCATGTCGATACTGGAATGGGTTTCGAGCGCGTCACCGCGATCATTCAAGACACAAAAAACCTCACCGATTTCTCCCAAACGATCTCGAATTATGAGACAGACATCTTTCGTCCAACTTTTGATGAGCTCGAAAAGCTGAGCGGCAAGGAATACACAAGCACACTGCCTGAGAAAACCTCTCAACTCTCAACTTCTGATCCTCAACAGGCAATCGACGTGGCTTTCCGCGTTATTGCCGATCACATTCGCGCGCTTTCGTTTGCGATCGCCGATGGAATCATTCCATCAAACGAGGGCCGCGGTTATGTTTTGCGCCGCATTCTTCGTCGCGCTGTTCGCTATGGACGTTCGTTAGGCTTTCACGAGCCGTTCTTCTTCAAGCTGGTCGACGTGGTGGCGCTCACGATGGGCGACGTCTTCCCCGAAGTCCGAGCGAAACAAAAAGGAATCGAGCAAACAATTCGGCGCGAAGAAGAGGCCTTTAATAAAACACTCGACAAAGGCATTGACCTTTTCGAGCGCGAGGTTGCGCGCATTCTAGGGAGTGCGGGCGCCTCGCCCGCCGTGTCACGCGCCTCGCGGGACACCATTTCGGTAACGAAAGCTCCCGGGCGAGCGTACCACAGGCGGCGCCTTCCGCATTTTGAGCGCCCATGGGCAAAATACGCGGTCACGTTTACGACGCGCGAGCACCGGAAACTTTCTGCCGCCGAGCGTGACATCACGCTTCAAACCGTTTTGCACGACGCGGGCCGAAAATACGACCTGTATGCGGCGTGCGTCATGCCCGATCATGTTCACGTATTGCTCGAGCCGCGAATTCATACTGATGATCCTGACGGCAAGCCTGTGTTCTACGCGTTAAGCGACATTCTCCAAACGCTCAAAAGCGTTTCGTCGCATCGTATCAACAAACTTGCAGGCGTGAAAGGTCAGCGCATTTGGGAGAACGAATCGTTTGATCGTCTGATTCGTTCGGAACGCGATCTGGAGGAGAAGTTTCATTATATCTGTCGAAACCCGTGGGATGCAGGCGCGGCCGAGGCCGATGAAGACTATGCATGGTTATGGACGCCACAGCCCGCGCCGGTGTCCCGCGAGGCGCGTGACACAGCGGGCGAGGCGCCCGCGCTCCCCTTTACACGCGTAATCTCCGGCGAATTCGCGTTCAAACTTTACGACACTTACGGTTTTCCGCTGGATCTCACGGAGTTGATGGCGCGCGAGCGCGGGCTCACGGTCGACATAGCCGGATTTGAGAAGTTGATGGAGGAACAGCGCGACCGGGGACGCAAGGCGCAGAAAAAAGAAGAAATCAGCGTCGAGGAAGGCGAACTCAAGGGCGCTCCGACGAAATTTCTCGGATACGATTTCCTGGAAACCGAATCAGTCGTCAAGACCGTTTTGCCCGGTACAAAGCCGAAAGAGATAAATATCGTTCTCGATCGAACGCCACTTTATGCCGAGATGGGCGGACAAGTGGGAGATCGCGGACTGCTCCATGTGCCGGGGCACGATCGAACGGAGGTCGGTCAATTGCGGGTGATTGATACACAAAAGAGAGGTGACGTTTTCATTCATCGTGCTGCACTTATGGAAGGCCGTGCACCGGAGCCTGGTGAAGCGGTACGCATCTCGGTTGATGCTGATCGGCGTAAGTTGATTCAGGGTCACCATACCGTGACGCACCTTTTGCATTGGGCTCTTCACGAGGTGGTCTCGCGTGACGCTTCGCAAAAGGGCAGTTATGTCGGACCGGACAAACTGACGTTTGATTTTTCAAGCGCACCACTGACGAAGCAACAGGTCCGCGATGTTGAAAAATTGGTGAACGAGAAGATCAGAGAGAATGCGCCAGTCTCCTGGACCGAGATTCCGTATGCGGAAGCGAAGCAGCGAACCGATATCATCCAATTCTTCGGCGAGAAATATGGAGATAAAGTGCGCGTTTTGCAGATCGGTGGGTCTCCTCGCGCGCTCAACGGTTACTCAATGGAACTGTGCGGTGGTACGCACGTGAGATCGACAGATGAAATCGGGACATTTCGAATCGTAAAGGAAGAAGCAATCGCAGCTGGAATTCGGCGGATCGAAGCAGTTGCTGGCGACGCGGCGCGCGGCTGGGCGAACCAAGAAGCGGCGCGTCAACAGGAGAAATTTGAGGCTTTGCTGCGCAAGAGACCGGAGATCGCGCCCATGCCTGTCTTTAGGAACGACGCCACCACTTCTGAATTGCTGCAACAGATCGACGCGCGGGCAGCGCATCTTGAAAACATCGAAGTTGAAGTTCGCGATTGGGAAAAGCGAATCGCCAAAACGGCCGAAACGGAACTGAGAAGCCGGGCAGCCCAAGTGGCGAATGAGCTGGCGGCATCGCATGGAGGAAAAGATTTTTGCGTTGCCGAGGTGCAAAACGGGGACGGAAAGCTACTGCAGGCAGTGGCCGATGCATTAAAGTCGAAATTCAACGGTCCAATTTTTCTCGTCGGTGCGACGAATGGATCAGTTGCACTGGTTGCGTCCGTACCAAAGGAAATGACCACGAGACTTCAGGCGAACAAGTTGATTCAGCAGATCGCGCCGATTGTTGGCGGCAAAGGCGGCGGCCGTCCGGAGAACGCTCAGGGTGCCGGCAAAGACGCTGGCAAGATCTCGGAGGCGCTGGCAAAAGCGCGAGAACTTCTCAGTTAGACCGCAGTTGAGAGTCTAGGGCCCACTCACACTCGGAGTTCGCGCGTGTTTCACGAGCAGCTTTGCATTCTTTCCGTCCAACGACATTCGATAAATCGACGGGTCGTTCTCGTTTTCCCTTTGCAGAATACAAAGGAATTCGTTGCCAGTCAGCCAAAACGGGTCCCAGACGAAATCATTCTTGCCCGTAACACGAACTGCTTTTTCGCTGGCGAGATTGAATTTCTCGATCGCCGGCTGCGGACCATCCCAGTTTTTACGCTCGTGCTCAGCGCCGCAATCGACATCCATCAGCAGCGCCGTGCCGTCCGGCGAAACACTGAGTCGATCCCCACCATTCATGCTCGCATCAGTCAGAATCTTCGAAAGCTCCCATTTCTTCAGGACCTTTCCGTCCAAATCGATCTGGTAAATATTGTCGAGATCGTGACAGAAAATCGATTTTCCATCGCGCGCCCACGTTGGCTCGCCAAACGCTTCGCTCTTTAGCTCGGCATTTTTCACAAAACGAAAACCGGAGCCGTCTGCGTTTACAAGGCCAAGTTGCCATGCCTTCTCTCCCATGATTGAGAACGCGAGCTTCGATCCATCCGGCGACCAGACCGGCCCAAAGCAATTGTCGCTCGGAATCTCCTTTAGAATTGTGATTTTGCCGGTACCGAGATCAGCGATTGCGATGTGACGTTCTGGGCCAGGCCGCGTTTTTGAATCTTCATCGGTGTTGAACGCGACACGTGTGCCGTCCGGTGAAATTTCAGGCAATGCCCCGGTGGCAATTTTCTTCTGGTGCGTGCCATCGGTGTCGGCAATGAAGATGTTGTCGCGGTGTTCATACGCAATTTTGCGCTGCGCCGCGCTCGTTAACGCGGAATAGGCGACGCAAACAAGGAGGAAAAAAGCAATTCGTTTCATTTTTGCCTAAGGCGCGCTAACAGATGGGAAACGCCCATTCTTGATTAGGCGTTTCAAATTTTTTCCATCGACGGACATTCGATAAATCGAGTCGTCCTTTTCTCCAGCCTCGCGGCTGAGAAAAAGAATATTGTCGTTGTCGATCCAAACGCCGTCCCAACCGAAGAGTTTTTTGGCGTTAGCCTGGTCGCCTTTTGCGATTGGAGATCGAAGGCCCAGAGCGCCGGCAACGGTCCGTCCCAGTCTTTGCGACTGGATTCTTCGCCCATGTCGATGCTCAAGAGCAATCGCTTGCCGTCTGGAGAAACGTCAATCCGACCATCCCCGCTCATATCGCCTTTCGGTACGATCTTACTGATCTTCCATTGTGCGCGGACGGCGCTGTCGAGTCCGATTTGATAGATGTTCGTCATGTCCTGGCAAAAAACCGATTGGCCGTCGTGTGCCCAGACCGGCGAGTAACAAGTCACTTCATTTTGAGCACCTGGCTTGAGCACGTGAAAATTTGTGCCATCTGAATTAACAGCGGCGAGATCCCAGACTTCGTGCGGGCGTGTAGTGAAAAGGATCTGTTTACCGTCAGCCGTCCAGCTTGGGTAATACGAATTCTCGCTTGGGACGTCCTTAAACACGTTCACCTTACCGGTCGCGACGTCTGCCACCGCCATGTGACGCACGTAAGTCGTTTCGCTCGTTTTTTCGACGGTGTTAAACGCGACACGAGTTCCATCAGGTGAGATCGCAGGAAAAATTCCATCGGCGATCTTTTTCTCGTTCGTGCCGTCAAGATTAGCGATGTAAACGGCGTTATTGCGTTCGAAAGCAATGTGGCGATCGACAGGAAATGCGGTGGCAGAAAAGCTGGCTAACGCGAAAGCAAAGGAGATCAGTTTTCTCATGGTAATGCGACTGTGATGAAAAACGTAACGGCAAGCGCGGATACCAGGACGATCAGATACGCAAATCCGCCAAAAAGGAATTTGAAAATGCTGATAAACCAACCCTGGCGATAAACGCGACGGATTGACAAGAAAATTTGGACTACGAACGCGATCCAAAGGAGCGCGATAATCGAACCTGTGATCGTACCTGGAGCGACGTGGTTGAGTCCGATTGTTGCGAGCACGATTAGCATAACCCCGGTATAAGCGAATGTGTGGATGTGAAGCGCATACACCAGATGATCGATGTAGAAGATGTCGCGGCGGATGTAGAGGATCTTCAAAACAAAGGCAAAGAGGGGGATACAGCAAAGCATCATGTAAGGCAGATTGTTAAAGAGCGTCGCGATAAACAGAGCCATCTTTGTTCCGTGCTCGCCCATCTTTTCCTTTGCTCGCGTTTCGATCCATTTTTCGAATGGCGTTGATGTGTTCTTTTCTGAACGAGACTCGACACGTGGCTTATTGTTCTCTTTGGGTTCTGGCGTCGTTTGCCCCGACTGCTGAGGTTCCTCAGCCGGCGTTGGAGAAGCACGCTTCAGTGCGTCCTGAATTCTGGCGCGTAATTCCGGCGGCACATCCTTCATTGCGTCTTCTATTTTGGTGCGCGCGTTCGGCACAGGATCGCCGTGCTGCAAACGTTCTTGGATTTCGCGGCGCGCCTTAGCCGGTAGATCTTCGCGCTTCAATTCTTCTTCAAGCCGCGCGCGCTTGTCAGGCGGAACTTCGATGCCGCCAAGCGCAGCTTCGATTTTCGCCCGGACTTCCGGGGGCAGGTTTTCTCGCTGCAATTCATCCCGAGCCTCGGCGCGATTTTCCGGAGAAAGGTTTATCGGCTCGAAGTGGGCCGACTTGATCGCGTAGTTGATTGCAAAGAAAAACAAGATGCTTGCGAGAAGATAGAGACGCAGCGGATGCACGTAACGCACGCGATGGCCGGCGAGAAACTGGTTCGTCAGTTTCCACGGGCGAACCAGGAGAAGCCCAATCGTTGCGAAAACCTTCGAGTCCCAATTCAGGAATTCGTTGAGTAGATCGGCAATGACGTGCCGGAAGGAGCGCCGATAATCGATTGCCGGTTGGCCGCATTTGGCGCACCAATGTCCCTGCAGTTGTGCTCCACAATTCTCACAGTCTGTAATCGGAGGACGCTGAATTTTCCGGCGGCCGAAAAATCGCCTCAGACCCGATGACGCTTGTTCGATTGCGGAGATGGCGGTGTCACCCAGGATAAATTTTTCAAGTTCATCGGGCATACAAGCCCCAGATTACAAAAACCTTTCCGCCGAGTCTACGCCTTGATTCAAGGCGTTAATGAGCAAGCGTGTACAAAATATGACATCGCATTAGCGACGGTGCGGTTTCCTCATCGTAAAGTTTGCATTGACCGGGCAAAGCCGTTAGTGACACGATCTCACGCGGTGGCACTTGACCTTTTCAAGACCAAAAGCCCGGACCTTCTCATGGCCGAGGCCGCTGCGCCGGATCGGCAACTCAAAAGGACGCTCGGCCCGCTCGATCTAACCGCGATCGGGATTGGTGCAATCATCGGGGCGGGAATTTTCGCGCTGACCGGAACCGCGGCAGCCGGTCAGGTGTTTTCATCTCGGCTCGAGACGCCGGTGATTAACTTTCTTCAGGCGTGGTTGTCCGGCGCAAATATTGTCTTTGGTCGCGCAGGCGCGGGTCCGGCGATTGCCGTTTCATTTATTGTAGCAGGCATCGCATGCGGCTTTGCCGCGCTTTGTTATGCCGAACTCGCGTCGATGATTCCCGTGTCCGGCTCGGCTTACACCTATTCGTACGCGACACTGGGTGAAATTGTTGCGTGGATCATTGGGTGGGACCTCATCCTCGAATATGCGGTCGGAAACATGGCGGTGGCGGTCGGTTGGTCTGGTTATTTCGTGCAATTATGCGATAGCCTTTTTCATCTGAAGTTTCCGCTCTGGTTGGTCAACGATCACCAGACAGCCACCCTTTTGCTCGCTAAGGGCGGCGCGGCTCTGGAAGGTTATTCGTCCACCGCCTTGCCAGTCATCGCAGGTCACTCGATTGCCTTTAATCTTCCTGCGCTCCTCATCGTCGCTGCCGTAACGGCGCTTTTGGTTTACGGAATTCGTGAGAGCGCGAGCACCAACACTCGGATTGTCATCATCAAAGTGGCAGTAGTCGTTTTCGTCATCGCTTACGGCGCCTTCATGGTCAACCCTACCAATTGGCATCCATTCGTGCCTCACGGTTTCGCAGGGGTAATGAGCGGGGCGGCGATTGTCTTTTTCGCCTTCATCGGCTTCGACGCCGTTTCGACCACAGCCGAAGAAACGCGTAACCCGCAACGCGATATGCCGATTGGGATCATCGGCAGCTTGATCATCTGCACTCTGCTCTATGTCCTGATGTCGGTCATTCTGACGGGAATAAAGAAATATACCGTTTATGCTGGGGACGCGGCTGCTGTTGCGACCGCCTTTGCCAGCAAGCCGTGGGCACAAGCGCTAGTTAGCGCGGGAGCGCTCGCTGGAACAACTTCGGTGCTTCTAGTTTTTCAGCTCGGTCAGCCGCGCATCTTCATGGCAATGGCACGCGATGGATTGCTGCCGCAATATTTCGCGAAGGTTCACCCGCGATTCCGGACGCCTCATATCACTACGATTTGGACAGGTGTCGTCGTGGGCGTTGTCGCCATGATTACAAACATCGGTGATCTGGCCGATTTGACCAATATCGGGACGCTCTTTGCGTTCATTCTGGTTTGTCTGGGTGTAAACGTGTTGCGCCGTGTCGCGCCAGAGCGCCCGCGCCCATTTCGCGTTCCGTTTGTTCCCGTGTTCCCAATTCTTGGTGTGATCCTTTGCGTCGGGCTAATGCTGAGTTTGCCTGTGATGACCTGGATTCGGTTCGTTGTGTGGCTCGGAATCGGACTGGTAATTTATTTTCTCTACAGTGTGCGGCACAGCAAGCTGCGCCGCGGGTTGGACGCGGGAATAACCGAAGACGTTCCCCCTCCGCTTATCAAGACGTAGCTCGTGGATGGAACGGTCGCCGCGGCGACTCCTAAACGTGTTGGTAAATAAGTGCTGCTCTGTCCCCTGATTTTGATTTTGCGCCTTCGGCGAGGCTTACCATCGTCTTCAGGAGAAGCCGATCCACCTTACAGCATTGTTACGCAGCTTGTTGTTGATGAGAGACTCTATCGTCGATTTCCAGCCACTCGAACGTTGTGGTCTTCGACGGGTCTAAACCGAGCTTCTTAGTCTCTTCGCTGAAATAATCGCGCTTTTCCGTTTCCGGATGGTTGTAGAGACTGCTGGCCTCCACTTCGTCAGCCCAGCGTTCGATTTCCTCCGGCGTTTTCTTTTCGCCGTTCTGGTTGAGCCATTCGACCATTTCCTGGTCGCTTGCGCCCTGCTCGATCTGCGCTTTGAAATCGTCGCCCTTCACACCTTTGAAACCAAAGACCATGTTATCGAGCGGACAATCGAAGTGATATTCGCCAATATTTCCCGCTACCAACGCGCGACATTTATCGATTGTACGTCCAAGAATCGCGTAACCGCCAACGCGAACCCGTGGACTGCGTGGCGCTTCTTTCGTCAGATCTTTTCCCGTAATTTTCTTTTTCATATCGTACGTGTTTCGAATAAGGCGGAGGATTCGGTTGCCAATTTGGCAGGCGAAGCGTGGGCCTTACAGTTGTGCGGTGAAGGCAATTCACCTGCTGCTGGCGACTTGTGCTGCAACACTGCACGCGCAAGACGTTCATGTTGCAGTCCCGGCCGCCGGCAAACTCTATCACGGCTTGTATTGGGGCGGGGTTGGGACTGACGAGCATGACCCAACTGAGCACGATGTTACGCCGATTGACGTGGCGCGGTACGAGCAAGCGGTTGGCAAACAAACAGCGTGGATCTATTTCGCAAACAACTGGTTTGAGTCGCGGAAATTTCCAGCGGAGATGTGCAACTGGATTCGTGATCTCAGAAAAATTCCGTATGTCCGGCTGATGCTTCGCTCGGATGTTGATCAGAAGCATTCGGAGAAATTTTTTTCAGTCCAAAAGATCATTGCGGACGAGTTCGACGCCGATCTTCGCGCATGGGCGCGCGACGCGAAAAATTTTGGTTCGGCGATTTTGATCGAGTGGGGGACCGAGCCGAACGGAGACTGGTTCAGCTGGAACGGCAAGTGGAACGGTGGCCCCGGAGAAGGTCCAGCACGCTACATCGCAGCGTACCGGCATATTGTGGATCTGATGCGTGCCGAAGGTGCCGATAATTTACAATGGATTTGGCACGTGAACTGGCTCGATGAGCCGGAGAAAAATTGGAATCGTTTCGAGAACTACTTTCCTGGCGAAGACTATTGCGACTGGGTCGCTCTTAGTGCCTATGGACCCACCACGCCTATGACAACGGACAGCACCGAGAGCTTGGCGTTTAAAATGCGCGAGGCTTATCCACGTCTTGTGAAACTCGCACCCGGCAAGCCAATCATCATTGCTGAGTTCGGTTGCGATCTGCACAATCGGCGAGTCAATGCAGCAGACTGGGCGAAGACGGCGCTCGAAGATCTATTTGCAAGCCGATGGCCAGGCGTGATCGGTTTCTGTTGGTGGAATGAAGGCTGGCAAAACGACGATTACAAAAAACACGACACCGACATGATCGTTATGCACGACATTGATCTCACACGCGTGTTTCGCGATGAGCTTGCAAAGCATGCAGACAAAATTCAGGAAACGCCAATTGAAATGACGAAGCACGAATGACGAATGACGAAAGAATGACGAAGCCCGAATCGCTTTCCGTCATTGGGTCATTCGAGCTTCCTTCGTTGTTCATCATTCGATTTCGACATTTCCTATCATGACAAGCCGTGAATCGCGTCGCATAATCCAGCATGGTCAAAGTTGACGTCATTTACACCGGGGATTTGCATTGCAACGCCGAGCATGGTCCGTCGCAGTCAAAGATTTCCACAGACGCGCCGACCGATAATAAGGGCAAAGGTGAAGCGTTTTCGCCCACTGATCTCGTCGCTACAGCTCTGGCTACGTGCATGAGCACAACCATGGGAATCAAGGCGCAGGAACTGGGTGTCGATCTGCGCGGAATGACCGTGTCAGTGCACAAGGAAATGTCCAAGGACGCACCGCGCCGCATCGTTGCGCTTCCGTCGGAAGTTCACATTCCGCTTCCGGCCGATTCGCCGCACCGCGAAGTGCTGGAACAGACGGCCCTCAATTGTCCCGTGCACAAAAGTCTGCCCGAGGAAATCGATCGGCCCACGAAATTTTTTTGGGAGGGGTAGCGCACGCGTGGCGCAGGTTGGTTTCGGCGTCGCGCCGAAACAGTCTTTGCCTAGTGCGCGAATTTTAAGCGGTGGTATAGCGCCAGAAAAGTTCGCAATCGCGGAACCCGCTCGCCAGCACGCGAGACGCGTGCGCTACCCGGGATACAACCATTGCATGTAATCGCGTACACCCTCTTCCAAGGGAAACTGCGGCTTATACCCGAGCATGGTGCGGGCGTTCGTGAGATCGGCTTGTGTGAAGTTTTGATAATGCGCGTGCGGGTTCTCGATGTAATCCGGCGGAAAGTCGGTGCCCAAACATTTGTTCAGAACGGCGACCAGTTCGTTGAAGGATCGCGCCCGGCCCGAGCCGAGATTGTAAATTCCACTCGCTTGCGCATCGAGAGCGCGAATGCTGCCTTCGACAACGTCTTTCACGTAAACAAAATCGCGTTTCTGCTCACCATGCTTGAAAATACGCGGCCGCTGACCGGCTTTCATTTGCCGCGACAAATGATACACCATGCTGGCGGGCACACCCTTGTGTGCTTCGCGCGGTCCATAGACGTTGAAGTAACGCAGGCCAACGATCATCCAATCCGGCGACTCGGCGGCTGCTCTCTTGGCGATATTATCCATGATCGCTTTGGAGAAGGCGTAAACGTTTGCCGGCGCAGCGCTATTTGATTCCACACTAGCCTCGGTCGCAGGGCCGTAGGTCGCCGCGGAAGAAGCATAGATGACTCGCGTTTTCGTCGGGCGTGAAAAATCCAGAATCCGCCGGAAGCTTTCCACGTTGTCGTGCACTTGCTCGAACTGGTCGTGATTCGTTGTGTCTGTGATTGATGCGAGGTGAAAAATGGCATCGAACTTTTGATCGCCGAATTGGTCTGGCCAATCGCACGTTGCCAAGTTTTGCGCCACGAAATCGCCGCGGTATCCGGCGAGGTTCTTAAAATCACCAGACCGGAAATCGTCAATTACGGTCAGACGCGCCTCCGGAAATTTTTCCTGCAACGCCAAAGTGAGATTGGAGCCGATAAAACCGGCTCCGCCGGTGATGATGAAATTGGAAGAAGAATGCAATTTTAAAAACGAGAATTGGCGAGAGATAGATAAATCTTGAGCCGGGAAGCGCAAGCAGCGAGTTAAAGCGTACAAGGATGCGATTCGAAACGCGCTACACGTACGATTTCATCAAGCGATTTCTTCCGCCGGGTTGCCATCGGATTTTAGAGGTCGGCTGTGGGGAGGGCGAGGTGGCGGCGTGCCTGACGCAGGACGGGTATGCAGTGATCGTAATCGACAGCGACCGTGATTCTGTCGCCGCTGCTCGTCAGCTCGGCGTGGATGCGCGCGTTGCTACATGGCCTGATTTTGGTGACGGCCATTTTGATGCAGTCCTGTTCATTCGCTCGCTTCACCACATTCATCCACTGGACGAATCGATAAGACACGCAGCGACTGGTCTCGTCGAGGGTGGATTGATCATCGTCGAGGATTTCGCTTATGAATCCACGGATGAAAAAACGTTGTGCTGGTTTAGCAGCGCGATCCGTTTGATCGAAGCGACTGGTTTGCTGGTAGTGAGCGACGAGTTTCAACACAAGGTACTGTCAAAAACGGAGACATTGAAAGCGTGGCGACAAAGTCATGAGGAAGAATTACACACCGCCGCGGAGATCGGCGCGCACCTCAAAAAAGTGTCACGCCGCGTCATCAGAGAGAACGCGGCCTATTATTTTCGGTACATCGCCAGCGCGATCACTGCGGTGGAGAAACGCGATGCGATCCTTCAAGCTTTCGCCGAACAGGAAGTAATACTGGCTGCGGACGGCTCGATTAATGGACTTGGCCGGCGGTTTGTCGCGATGCCAGCCGGATAACTGCGAAAAAATTCTTGCAGCGGCGCTCGCAAGCCGCTACTTCTCGATCCAGTTCTTTGCGAGCTTGGAAAAGTGGATCGGCGCAAGAAATCCCGTGCGAATCGGGAGCAGTTGCGCTGCTGTAACTGGATACGACTTCCCAATTGGGCCAATCCTTGAATAGTGGCATGGGCTTCCAGCCCATGTATTCATCGGCCGGATGCCGATGCCACATTCGGGGGTGAAGGCGGGGAGAAGGTGAAGGCCAGTTGAGAGTTGAGTGTTGAGAGTTGAGTGAGGCGGACATGCCTGGCTTTGACTCTCATCTCTCAACTAAAGACTCTCAACTTCTTCGAATGCCAGGAGCCAGAATATTTGTCCGGTCCACCTCATTCGTGCTGTGGGAGCGGCTGTATCAGCCGCCCCGCGCTCGCCGCGGCGAGCGTCGCTATAAAAGCCACACGCGAAAAAACTTCTTCGCAAAAAGAAGAATGAGAGCTGGACGATGCGCCCTGTAGCGGAAGTCTGCGACTCCCGAAATAATCACGGCCTAACAAGTCCAACTCTCGGAGTTGGAGGTAACTTGTTATGGAAAATCGTCCAGTTTGGTTCGGCCGAATTCGTCCGGGTAGCGCACCCATCTCGGGTGCAATCGCCAGCCCGGCTTGGACTTTCGGCATCGCGCCGAAGCAGTCTTTTCTTAGCGCGATAATCTCGGGCAGTCGCATTCGAAAGGGAAAGTTCGCGATCGCGAGGCGCGCTCGCCAGCACCCGAGACGGGCGCGCTACCTAATGCGGCTCACCGCGCTTCTAATCTTCGCGCCAGTTGTTTGCTTTGGCCAGCAACCGACGCCTACTCCTTCACCAGTTGAAACGGAGACCGAGCAAGTTGTCGTTACTGCAACGCGTTTCGATATACCGCTCGATCTATCGCCAGCTAGCGTGAGCGTGATTAACTCGGAAGATTTCGAGCAAAAACAAATCGAACGGGTCAGTGATGCACTTCGTGAAGTGCCTGGTCTGTCCGTTGTTCAAACCGGAACAGCCGGCCAGTTGACCTCGGTTTTTACTCGCGGATTGCGCAGCGAACACACGCAAGTCTTGCTCGATGGCATCCCGATCAATCAGGGTTTGCAAGGTGCCTTTAATTTCGCCGATCTGACCATCGACGATATAGACAGGATCGAAGTCGTGCGTGGGCCGCAGAGTACCTTGTACGGACCGCGCGCCCTCGCAGGCGTTATCCAGATTTTTACCAAACAAGGCACAGGAGCGCCAGGAGCGATGGTCGCCGCCGAAGGCGGATCATATGACACCTTCCGCGAATGGGGCGAGAGCGACGGCAAGATCGGCGACTTCGATTATTCAGTCGGCGCAAGCCGCCTCGACACAGATAACGCCCGCCCAAACAATAATTACCGTAACACTGCTGCGATTACTGACGTTGGCTGGTCGCCGAACCAGCAATTGCGGATTGGCAGCTTGTTTACTTACTCAGTTAGCGACACTGGAAATCCAAACACGATCTTCGATCCACGCCCCATTGATCACTTTCTTACGGAGCGTTGGTTAATTGGCCCTCACATCGATTGGAAAGCGACTGACTGGTGGGACCACAAATTTATTTTCAGCTACGATCATGAGCGACAATTGAACGATCCGAACCAAGATGGCTTTGTCGGCCCGACTCGAGCCCTCTTTGAACGTACGCAAGTTGATTATCAAAATGATTTGCGTCCAACGTCGTGGCTCACGCTAACGTCGGGTTTTTTCTACAGCCGCGTTAACGCGGGACAGGAGCGCCCATTTGTTCTGCAGATTTTCGGACCGCAACCAACGTTTGTAAGCGATCACACGGAAGAGATCGCCGGATTCTTACAGGCGACACTGACGCCGATCGAGAACTTGATCTTTGTCGTCGGCGGCCGCTTTGATCACTTCAATCAGTTCGGCGGTGTCTGGACTTATCGGAGCGCGGGCAGTTACAAGATCGCCCGCACAAACACAATTTTGCATTCCAGTGTGGCGACCGGATTCAGTCCCCCAAGCAGTCAGGACAAAATTTTCGGGAATAATTTCGGACTTAAACCCGAACGAGACCTGGGCTGGGACATCGGGGTCAGACAGGAGCTCTGGCAAAGCCGCGTTGACATCGGCCTGACCTATTTTCACAACGACCTGTCGAACGCGATTGGGTCGAATGGCCTTTTTCAGACGCTGAATCTCGGCGCGGCAGAAACCCAAGGGCTAGAAGCCGAACTGCGCGCGCAACCGATCACCAATCTTCTGTTCACGGTAAGCTATACCTACTTGGACGCCAAGAACACTTCCTCGGAAGACATTTCACAACCACAAGGCGCGCGTTTGCCGCGGCGGCCCCGCAACGAAGTTTACGTTTCCGCTTCCTATCTTTGGTGGAAAAAACTGCGCACTGTGGTCGAAGCAAAGTTCGTAAATGCGCGGGAGGAACTAAACTTTGGAGGCCCGAATTTCGACATTGAAGATTACAGCTTCGTGAACATTGCGGCCGAGTATGAAGTAAATCCACACGTGTCGATTTTTGGTCGGATCGACAATCTCGCGAACGAACATTATTCAGAGGTGTTCGGTTTTCCCACGCTCGGCCGAGCCGCGTACGGCGGCGTGAAGCTGCGGTTTTAGTCGCTCTTGTCATTCCGAGCGAAGTCGAGGAATCTCTTGAGGGGTTAACCTCAGGGATTTTGCCGCAGAAAATGAACGTTCTTTACCTCGTCATCGGCGCGCTTGGAGCGGGCCTGCTTGTCGCAATCGTGTTGCTGTTGGGACGGCGCGGTACAGCTGAGGATGGGGGGATTGGCGGAAAGATCGACTTACTCGAACGCGCCCAGGAGCGAAGCGAGCGGATGCTTCGCGAAGAGATGGCGCGCAGCCGCGAAGAGGGTGCGGGTGCCGCAAAAGCGCAGCGCGAAGAATTGACCAGGTCTCTCGAAGGCATGCGATCGACTGTCGATCTGCGCTTGAAACAATTACAGGAGGACAACGCAAAGCAGATCGACAAAATGCGCGCGACTGTCGATGAGAAATTGCAGGGCACGCTCGAAAAACGCCTCGGCGAATCGTTCAAGCTGGTAAGCGATCGGCTTGAGCAGGTACATAAGGGTCTCGGCGCAATGCAGCAATTGGCCAGCGACGTGGGAGGATTGCAACGCGTGCTGACGAACGTGAAAACGCGCGGCGGTTGGAGTGAATGGCAGCTCGGCGTCTTGTTGGAAGAAATGCTGACGCCCGAGCAGTTCGCTAAGAACATGAAGACGCGCGATGACACCGATGAGCGCGTTGAGTTTGCGATCAAGTTACCCGGCGACGAGAACGGCGCGCCAGTTTGGCTGCCAATCGACGCCAAATTTCCGATGGAACATTACGAGCGCTTGATGACGGCGCAGGAAAATGGCGATTCGACATCGGTGGAAGCGGCGATGAAAACTCTGGAGACGCAATTGAAGCGCTGTGCAAAAGACATTTGCGAGAAGTATATCAATCCGCCAAAGACGACCGATTTTGCGCTGTTATTTCTGCCGAGTGAAGGTCTTTACGCGGAAGCAATCCGTCGTGTGGGCTTGGTCCAAAACGTTCAGCGCGATTGCCGCGTCACGTTCGTAGGGCCGACTACGCTGGCCGCATTGCTCAACAGTCTGCAAATGGGCTTTCGCACGCTCGCGATCCAAAGGCGTTCAAGTGAAGTCTGGAATCTGCTGGCGACGGTGAAAACCGAGTTCGGAAAATTCGGTGACGCATTGTCGGCAGTGAAAGAGAAGATCGATCAAGCTTCGCGGAAGATGGAAGATGTCGATGTTCGTTCCCGAGTTATCACCAAAAAATTGCGCGACGTAGAGGAATTGCCTTCCAATCCACAGCCAATGTTGAGCAACCTGTTGCCAGGCGAGGATGACGACGGCCGGGTTGATTAAGGGTTGGCGAATCGCCGCGCATGAAGACGGTATTAATCACAGGAGCGAATAAGGGGATTGGCTATGAAGTCGCGAGTCAGCTCGTGGGAAAGGAATTTCACGTCTTCATCGGCGCGCGTAATCAGGACGCCGGTCGCAAAGCGGCGGATGAGATCGCGAAGAAAGGCGGGAAAGCGACCTTTCTGGAGATCGATGTCGCAGATAATTCAAGCGTCACGGCTGCCGCGCGCAAGTTTGCCAAAGCTGCTGATCACTTGGATGTGCTCGTCAATAACGCGGGGATCATTGTTGACGGAGACAATGGAATTCTGGAGATCAGCGACGAGCTCTTGCGAAAGACGCTCGAGACAAATACGCTTGGCGCGCTGCGCGTGACGCGCGCGTTCGTGCCTTTCCTCAAAAAAAGCAAAGCGCCGCGTGTGATTAACGTTTCCAGTGGCGGCGGGCAATTGACCGGCGGGGCTGATGGTTGGTCGCCGGCTTATTGCATCTCGAAAACCGCACTCAACGGCGTGACATCGCAGCTCGCCGCTGCATTGCCGAAATTTGCTGTGAATTCCGTTTGTCCCGGGTGGGTACGCACGGATATGGGCGGCCAGGGCGCTACCCGCTCTGTGGAGGAAGGCGCGGACACGATTGTGTGGCTTGCTGCCGATGCGTCCCAGAAGCTGACTGGAAAATTTTTGCGTGATCGGAAAGAGATTCCTTGGTGAAGTTAAAAGAGTTAAAAGGGAAGCGATTGCTTAGCGCCTAAACTTTGTAGCTTTTTAACTTTTTTAACCCTTTTTTAACTCTTGCTCAAAGCACCTGGTCCCATTTGCTCTGGTCTTTGAGCATGATTTCGCGAAGGAGACGAATGGGTGGCATACCGTGATTGAGCAGCTCGTTGTGGAATTTTTGCAGTGAGAAATCGTCGCCCTGCTGGGCTTTGTAATCGTCCCGCAATTTCAAAATCTCCAATTTGCCCAGGGTATAGTTGAGATAACCGGGATCGAAAGTGCCGCGCATCGCTTCCAAGCGCGCCGGTTTTTCCTCGTAATAACAATTATCCCGAAAAAACTTCGTTGCCTCGTCGAGCGACATCTTCTGCGTGTGTATCTTGATCGACACACATAAGCGGCAGAGACGGAGCAGTGCTTCGTCGGCTTGAGCCATTCGATATTTAGCCGCGCGTTTCACATCGTCTTCGCTGGGGGTAGAGTTGGTGGAACTGCCGTAGCCTTCGTCGACCATCATTTTCTCGCAGTAATGCGCCCATCCTTCGACGAACGCGTAGCTGCCAAAGATTTTTTCAACCTTGTTTGCCGGCGATGCGTTCAGGCACAGGAACTGAACATAATGACCAGGATAAGCTTCGTGAATCGAGACGACATCGGAGGTGTAATAATTGAAGGCGGTGAGCCATTCTTCTTTTTGTTTTTCCGGCCAGTCGTTCTCCGTGGGCGTGACGTAGTAATACGCCTCGTTGGCGCGTTTCTCGAAGGGACCGGGCGTGTCCATCGAAGCAAAAGAGGTGGCCCGGAGATATTGCGGCGTCTCCTTCACCTTTGCTCGAACATCGGATGGGATGCTGACCAAACGACGGGTTGAGACGTATTTGCGAATTTTGTCCAGATCTTTGGCCACATCGGGAATGAGATTTTGCGGTGCGGGATGTTCGGTTTGGATTTGCTTGAAAACTTCGATCGGCGACTTGTTGGGATCGATCTTTTTTGCCGCTTCGGCGAACGCTTCCTGTTCCGCCTTTAACTGTGCCATTCCAATGTCGAGGATTTTTTGCGGAGGAAGATCGACGAGTTCGGTCTGCTCCAAGAATCGCCTGAATTTTTCTTCGCCCAACGCGAAATCCATGGAGGCTTTCGGAAGTTTCTCCCGCTCCAGCCACGCTGCATAATCGTTCAGCGCATTTGTGGCTTTGCGGTTGGCCTCATGAAAGGCGACGCGAAGCTGTTCGTCCTTGAGGGTACCGACGGCGGCAACGAGATCCTTCTTCAGGAAATCTGCGGAACCCTTTGCGATCTGGATGGCGAGTTCCACATAGGGTTTGGGAACGACTTCATTGAGGTTTGTCCTCGCCGCGATGAGGATATTTGGGATTTGAGATTCGATCGCGACCAGGCTGCGAACGCGATCCTCGAGCGGCGCGAAATTCCTCTTGATATAAACATTCACATCGGCAGCGCGCGCGTAGACCATGGGATTCCGTTCGAATATCGACATGTCCTGCATTTGAAAGATATCCTTCTTAACTGCCGCCTGGAGAATTCGCAGATCGAGGGATTGGCGGGAACTCAGTTTGCCCGGATCGAACTTGCTCAGCCGATCGTCGAAGCGCCGTAGCCGCGAAAGCTCGGCATCGAGCGCGAGGCGGCTGTAGTCAGTGATTTTGCCATCATATTCATGAAGCCCGAGAGCGGTTCCTTCCAAGGGGTGAGCGCCTAGATAACCTTTGATGTATTCCTCGGCGACGGCCTCATACTCGCCGTCTTCTGCTTCCGCAGCGAAACCGCGAATGCCTTCAGGGAAAAGACAGAGCGCCGCGAGCAAAAGAATGAACAAGATAGCCTTAACGCGAGAGACTGGTTTCATTGGCGGCGGAACATTAAGACAACGGTTTGCGTTGGATGTTGCCAAAAATTCGCTGTGAGCGATGGTCAGCCTGTTCTTCAAATTCGGGTCGAAGTATGAGGCGCTTCATGATTTTGCCGTTGTTGGCTTGTCTCTTGCTGGGTCTTCTCCCCGCGGTATTCGCGCAGGAAGAGCAGCCGGGAAAGAGTGAAGACGATAACGGCTACGCGCAAATTTCAATTTTCGCAAAAGCGCTCGAATTGATCCGGCAGGATTACGTGGATCAGAACAAGACGAGCTACCACGATCTTATCAACGCGGCGATGAAGGGGATGCTTTCCTCGCTGGACCCGCATAGCCAGTTCATGGATCCGGACGACTTTCGTGATATGCAGGACGACACACGGAGTCGTTTCAATGGACTCGGGATTGAGGTCTCGATGAAAAACGGTCTGCCTACAGTGATTACGGCGATGGAGGACACGCCTGCCGCCAAGGCTGGAATTCTTTCCGGTGACCAGATCTTGCGCATTAACGGCATTTCAACCGAAAGAATGGATCTGCAGGACGCTATCAATGTTTTGCGCGGACCTGCCGGAGCAAAACTTACCCTTACGCTGCTGCGACCTTCGACCAAAGAAATCAAGGAATACACGTTGCAACGCGCCGAGATCAAAATTCAAAGTGTGAAGGGAGCGAGATTGCTCGATCCGGAGCTGACCGGACCGTACAAGATCGGGTATATCCGATTGGTGCAGTTCAACGAGCCGACTGCCGACGAACTATCGAAAGCGCTCGATGAATTGCAGAAACAAGGGATGCAGGCACTCGTCCTCGATCTCCGGAACAATCCAGGTGGTCTGCTGAATAGCGCGGTCGATGTCTGCGCGCAATTCCTGCCACCCAATACGAAAGTGGTCTCAACGCAGGGCCGGGTTGCTTCGCAACAACACGATTATTCAACTTCCGGGGCGCAAAAGGAGCGCCCGAGTTTTCCAATGGTGGTGTTGATCAATGAAGGCAGCGCAAGCGGAGCCGAGATCGTTGCCGGAGCTCTGAAGGATTTGCGTCGGGCCGTGCTTGTCGGTGAAACAACCTTTGGAAAAGGTTCCGTGCAGAATGTCATGCAATTGCCGGATGGATCGGCGGTGCGTTTTACAACAGCAAAATACTACACGCCGAGCAAACAGGTCATTCAGGGTAATGGCGTGGCGCCGAATATTCGTGTTGCCATGACCGCCGAGCAAGAGCGTTCTCTCTTTGCGCTGCGAAATATGGGAAATATGAAGCCCGAGGCCGATAAAGGCATCATCAAAGCGAGAGACCCGCAGATGCTGCGGGCAATCGATGCGCTCAAGGGCGTTATGATTTACGCGCAAGAGAACGCGCCGAAAGCACAAGCGGTAAAGAAATAGGCGCGCGGCTTTCGCTTGTTTGTCATTCCGAGCGAAGTCGAAGAATCCCGGTTTCTTTTGTGTGCCGGAGAATTTACGTTCGAGATGTCTCGACTTCGCTCAACATGACAGTATTGGCGCTCGAAACCTCCTGCGACGAATCCGGCGTTGCGATCTTGCGTCGACGCAACGGCGATTCAGCGTCGGAATTGCTTGCCAGCGAAGTGGCATCGCAAATCGCTGCGCATGAAAAATACGGTGGAATTGTGCCTGAGATCGCGTCGCGAAACCATCTTATCTACGCGCCGCGGCTGCTCAATCTCGCTGCGAGTTCAGCGAACATTGGTTTGTCGGAAATCGACGCGTTTGCCGCAACTAGCGGACCCGGTCTGGCGAGTTCGCTCATGATCGGCGCATCGATTGCCAAAGGATTAGCGATTGGGTTCTGCAAACCTTATCTTGCTATCAATCATCTCGAAGGACATTTGCTCTCGCCTTTTTTTGAAAGCGAGCAAATCCAACGACATGTTTCACTCATCGTGAGCGGCGGACACACGATGTCGATCTTCGTGCGTGGCCTGAGCGATTATCAATTAATCGGCCGAACTGTCGATGATGCCGCGGGCGAAGCGTTCGATAAGGTCGCCAAGATGCTCGGGCTGGGTTATCCCGGCGGGCCGGAGGTTGAAAAACATGCACGAAGCGGTGATCCCAATCGTTTCGATTTGCCGCGCAGCATTCTCGATTCAGAGAACTTTAGTTTTAGCGGGTTGAAGACTGCCGTCCGCTATTTGCTGCCGAAGTTGAAGGGCGACTTTCTCGCCGATCTTTGCGCTTCTTTTCAGCAGGCGATTATTGATGTCCTAGTGAGCAAGACGATTGCAGCAGCGCAGAAATATCGCGTCAATCTTGTAACGGTTAGCGGTGGTGTCAGTTGCAATCAGGAATTGCGAAGGCAATTGGGCGAGGCATGCGTGCGCGGCGGATTTGAATTCAAAAATGCCGAGCTATGGTTGTGCACGGATAACGCGGCCATGATCGCGTTTGCTGCGTTGTTGCGATTGCGCGCTGGATTTCAATCCCGTGTAACCGAGGAAATCGACCCAAATTTGGCGCTAGCCAGGTAGAGCACGACCGCCGGGCGTGCCGTCCCTAGCGTCAGTACTCGCGTTCGAGAAGATAATTTGCGAGCGCATGAAGTGCTTCAGCGTCGCCTTCCTGAAACACGGACAGGGCATCGTGCGCCTGGCGCGTGAGCCGTCTGGCTTCGCCGCGTGATTTCTCCAAGCCAATTACCGCAGGATAAGTCGCTTTTTTTGCCGCGACATCTTTGCCGGCGCTCTTGCCCAGTATCTCCGAAGTTTGCGTTACATCGAGGATATCGTCGATGACTTGAAAAGCGAGACCAAGCTGCTCCCCGAACTGTGTGATTGCGGAAAGTTTCCTGGCGTCTGCGTTGGCGCTCATCGCGCCGAGCCGCATTGAGCTTTTCAACATGGCTGCAGTCTTGTTCTCGTGGATGAATCGCAACTGATCGCGCTTAACTCTCTTGCCTTCTGCTTCGAGATCTGCCACTTGCCCAGCGATCAGTTTCCGGCTCCCAGCTGCAACCGCGATTTCGCGCAACAAAATTGAAATATCGTAACGCAGCGCCGGTTTCGCGTTCGAAACAATTTCAAACGCGATCGTTAACAGCGCGTCTCCCGCCAGTACAGCAATGCCGTCGCCGAAAACTTTGTGGCAGGTGGGGCGGCCACGCCGAAAATCGTCGTTATCCATGCTGGGAAGATCGTCATGCACCAGCGAGTAGGTGTGGATACATTCGACGGCACAGGCGAGGGGAAGGGCGGTATCGACGTTGCCGCGACAAGCTTCGGCGGCGGCGAGACAAAGGATCGGCCGCAATCGCTTGCCTCCGGCAAAAAGACTGTATCGCATCGCCTTGTGGAGCGTGACAGGTTTAGTGCTTGTTTTTGGCAGATACCGATCCAGCGCGCGATCGATCACTTTTTGCCGGGTCCGAAGATACTTTTTGAGATTCACAGGACGGAAGCGAATGCTGAATGCTCGATTCTCGTTACTGGATAATGCAATCCCGTGCTGAGTGTCCAGTATCAAGCATTCCGAAATATTAAAACGCTGAAAAATGGCATCGTTGTTAACTTCGTACTACGCGTCGTCCTTCCTGGCGACGCTTAACTTTGGTCAGATATTCTCTGCCGTTACAGCAGTGGCGATGGGTTTCACGCGCATGGCGAGAAATGCGCCGACGAGCAGAATCGCCGCGCTCCAGAGTTGCAGGCCGGTAAGGCGTTCGTGGAAAATCCAGGCGGAGAGTCCCATGGCGCCAGCGGGGCATAGAAGCTGGAGGGCTTGGGCGAGCGCGACTCCGATTTGGCGGATCGCCACATAATACAAAACGTGGGCGAGCGTGATACAGGTCACGGCTGAAATGACCAGAATCATGTTCACGTCCGCGCCCGCGTGAAGCGGCGTATCAATTTTGCCAAACGCGAGGGTGAGCGGAAGAAGCAGTGCAGAAGTGGTGACGCTGACCAAACCAAAACTGCGGATTGACCCTAGCTGAGCCGATGGGCGCTTAATCAGAACGCCGTAGAGCGCCCAGCAGAACGAGGCGGCAAAAGCAATAAATAATCCAGGCAACGCGATATGCCGCTCCTGTGATTGCACGTTGGTCTGAAACCAGATCACGCCGAAAGCACCGATTAAGCCAAGCAGAGTGCCGGCTTGGAATCTCCATTGCCGAATGACGAAGCGCTCCTCTGGAAAGAACGCGAGCGCGAGCAGCGCGGTAAAGATGACCGAAGAACGAATGAAAATCGTGTAGACACCGGGGCCCATGTAGAAGAGAGCCATCACTTGCGTCACTTGATGGACGACGTTCGGCAGACAGGGTAGAAGACAGAGCCCAACGGCGCGCAGGTCGATTTCCGGCCCGCCTCGTCGGATCCGATAAAACACGAGTGGTGCAATGGCGAGACAGGCGACAAAATAACGATAAAAATTCTGTGCCCACGGATCGTAATAGCGATTCAAATAATACATGAATAGTGATGGCGTGGACCAAATAAGGACGGTGGCAAAGACAGCAGC
>Ga0209473_1000312_pt1 | contig 30534 bp, 24 predicted proteins | sample GraSoiAngelo_133_FD_185890 | JGI IMG/M metagenome (GOLD analysis project Ga0209473, IMG submission 185890) | Grasslands soil microbial communities from the Angelo Coastal Reserve, California, USA - 14_0929_05_20cm (SPAdes) (version 2) | ecosystem: Environmental > Terrestrial > Soil > Grasslands ...
CGAGAACAAACCAGGCGTGCTCGCAACAATTGCTGAACGACTCGCGAAGGCCGAAGTGAATATTGAGTACGCTTATCTTGCAGGCGGTCCCAAGGCGGCAGAAGGACTGATCATTCTGCGTCCATCCGATGTCGAAAAAGCGCAGAACGCGCTGCGTGATTTCTAACGCCTGTTAGACATTTAGCTGCTAGTAAACAGACGGATCAAACGTCTCGTCCGCTCCACATAGGCGCGGTAATTCTGGCCGAGCGCCTCAAGCAGGGCGCGTTCTTCGATTCGAATGCGCCAGAGAAATGCAGCCTGCGTTCAACTCATGGAAGGATTTCAATTGTACTCTCGTCGGGGGTGACCCGCCAAAGCTCTTCGATTTCTTGGTCGCTAAGCGCAATACAACCAGCCGTCCAATCTTTTCGGCGATGAAACGCGCCGAGCCAACCGCGACCATTCGGAAGCCCGTGAACCATAATGTCGTAGCCGGCAGAGACCCCCTTCGCTGCGGCGCGCGCAGTGTCTTCAGCGGACGGATAGGAAATGTGGAGCGCGAGATGAAAATTGCTATGTGGATTGCGATTATCGATCTTGTAGACGCCTTCCGGGGTTTTCTGGTCGCCTTCTTGCTGTTTCGCACCGGTCGGATTGCGGCCTAACGCAACTCGATACGTTTTAAGTTTTTCGCCGGCACGGAAGATCGACAATTTTCTTGCCGATTTTTCGACGACGATGCGATCAATCGTCGTATTTGGAGGCAACGGATTCCAATTGTGATGAGCGTAGAAATAGATCGCACCGGGAACGCCAAACATTACGCCAACTAAAAGGATGAATTTTAAGCGCATCTCCCGTTCCGAATTGGCCAAACATACAATACCCAACGCGTGTAACACGGGCAGATTGTCTGTTTGATGGAGTAAACCGGCCCTACCTTAGTAATTGCCAACGTGTTCCATATCGGATAGGAACGCGGCGCGCTTATGACTTCGGTAAAGACTTGGCTCGGCTATCCGTATCCACTTGGCGCGACATGGATGGGCAACGGCGTTAACTTTGCGCTTTTTTCGGAAGCGGCTACGTCGGTCGATCTTTGCCTTTTCGATAATATCGACGCGCGCCAGGAAAATGTTCGAATTCCAGTGACCGAACATACCGATCAGGTCTGGCATGTGTTTTTGCCCGATGTGCGCCCCGGTCAATTGTACGGTTTTCGCGTTTCGGGGCCCTACGAACCGGACCGCGGTTTGCGCTTCAATAGCGCGAAACTCCTTCTCGATCCCTATGCAAAAGCAATCGCAGGGCAAGTGAACTGGGGGGACGAAATGTTTGGCTATGTCGTCGGCGGCAAAGGCGAAGATTTAACTCAAGATTTCCGCGACGATGCGTGGGGCGTTCCAAAGTCGGTCGTGATCGACAGCGCTTTCGATTGGCAGGGTGACAGGAAGCTTGGGATTCCGTTGCACAGTTCTGTGATTTATGAGGTGCACGTGAAAGGCTTCAGCAAACTTTGGCCGGAAATTCCTGAGGAATTGCGCGGCACGTACGCAGGTCTCGGCAGCGCGGCGGCAATCGATTATTTAACGAAACTTGGCGTCACGGCGGTCGAGCTATTGCCGATGCACGAGCATATTGACGACAAAATTTTGGTTGATCGCGGCCTAAAAAATTACTGGGGCTACAACACGATCGGATTTTTTGCACCGCACGCGGCGTATTCGAGCAGCGGACAATTGGGCGAACAAGTTTCCGAGTTCAAATCGATGTTACGCAATCTGCACGCGGCCGGCATAGAAGTAATTCTCGATGTGGTTTACAATCATACCGCGGAAGGAAATCATCTCGGCCCTACGCTCTGCTTCCGCGGGATCGACAACCTCGCTTACTACCGGGTGCATCCTGACAATCCGCGCTTCTATCTGGATTTCACCGGCACAGGCAACACGTTTAACCTGCTCCATCCGCGCGTACTGCAACTGGTGATGGATAGCTTGCGCTATTGGGTTTTGGAAATGCACGTGGACGGGTTTCGATTCGATCTGGCTGCGGCCCTGGCGCGTGATCTTGAGGGCGTGAACCAACTGCACGCCTTTTTTGAAATCATTCACCAGGATCCAGTGCTCTCGCAGGTTAAGCTAATCGCGGAACCATGGGATGTAGGCGAGGGCGGGTACCAAGTCGGAAATTTTCCCGTGCTCTGGGCGGAATGGAACGGCAAATATCGGGATGCCGTGCGCAGTTTTTGGAAAGGTGACGAGGGTCACATTGGCGAGCTGGCCTACAGGCTCACCGGCAGCCCCGATCTTTATCAGCATAACGGACGTCGGCCTTACGCGAGCATTAACTTTGTTACCGCGCACGACGGTTTCACGTTGACCGACCTGGTCAGTTACAATGAAAAGCACAACGAGCTGAACGGCGACGAGAACAACGACGGCGACAACAACAATCAATCCTGGAACTGCGGCGTGGAGGGCCCAACCGATGATCCGCAGATCAACGAACTGCGCGAGCGTCAGCGCCGGAATTTCCTCACCACGCTGTTTCTTTCACAAGGCGTGCCGATGTTAAATGGCGGTGATGAGTGGGGAAAATCGCAAAGCGGCAACAATAACGCCTATTGCCAGGACAATGAGATCAGTTGGTTCAATTGGGAACGCAATGACAAACAGAATCGATTGCTTGAGTTCACGCGAAAGTTGATTCAGCTCCGCAAGGATCATCCGGTCTTTCGCCGTCCCAAATTTTTTCAGGGCCGGCGAATTCGCGGCTCCGAAATCAGGGATGTGATGTGGTTTAATCCTGGCGGTAGCGAAATGAGCGAGAAAGAATGGACGTCGCCGTTTGTTCGTTGTCTCGGCATGCTTTTAAGCGGCGATACGATCGATGTGCTCAATTTCGAAGGCGAACCCATCCGTGACGACACATTTCTGTTGCTGATCAATGCGCATTATGAGCCGGTCCCCTTTGTGCTGCCAGGGCAGGAACACATCGAATGGCAACTCATTCTCGACACGATGCACGCCGAAGGTTTTTTGACGGAGGGGACAAAATTCGCCTCCGGGGACGATCTCGATCTTGGCGGTCGTGCCGCATGCTTGCTTAAACTGATTAGTGGTGCGCAAGCCCAAGCCCGGGAGGAATCTTGGAAAAAACGGCATGTCGAATTTCCCGCGCTCAGTGCCGAAGAAGAACGAGCGCGCGGGAAATAGTCCGTGCAATTAAGATCGACATGAAAATTCAGCGCAATCTTGTTGCGAAAAACGAATCAGTTATAGAGTGTGATGCGCGCGCGTTTTCGCGCGCGGCCAATCTTGGTCGTTGATCCGCTATGACACCGAGTTCTCTCATCATCGTCACTGACCGCGGCAGTTTAAAAGCATATCGAGTGGATGAGACGCCTACGCGCGGACCGAGCCTTAAGCTGGTGCAAGCATTCAATATCACCGACGCGCACGGAAAACTTGTTGATAAGGTAACCGATTTGGCTGGCCGCTTTCCGGTGAGCGACGGCGCGGGCGGGCGGCATGCAAATTCGATCGCGGAACGGACGCAGCTGGAGACCGAGACCGACCGCCGCATTCATAAACAGCTTGCCGATCAAATTGTAAAAATAGTGAAAGGCGATGGTGTCGAAGGCTGGTCCTTTGCCGCGCCGGCGGAAATTCATTCGGCCATTGTCGATCTTTTGCCGAGAAAGGTGCGCGACCGGATTGTCGAGCATGTAAAATCCGACCTGGTTAAAACTGAGCCGTCAAAATTACCGGCCCACTTTCGCTCGCTCCAGCAAATCTGAAGATGAATTCTGGATGCTTGATTCTAGATGATGGCTGCGGGATCGCAGCGTCGACATTGTCCAGCTCAACTATCCGGCATCGGACACCATTAAAACATTTCGCTTCGCTCAACGGCGGAGAGAGCGTTAGTATCTAATTAATCATGCAACTGCCTGTTAAGATCAGTTATCGGGGTCTGGAAAAATCCGACCAGATCGACAATCTCGTATTGGACAAAGCCGCGCGGCTGGAAAAATTCTGCGATCACATTAATCGGTGCGACGTCGCGATCGAACAACCGAACCACACCCATCACAAAGGAAATCAGTTCCGTGTTCGCATTGACGTGACCGTTTCGCGCGGTCACGAGCTTGTTGCCAACGAACAACAAAAGGACAACGGCACGCACGATCCGCTTAACAAAGTGATCCACGATGCCTTCAAAACCATGGAGCGCCAGTTGCGCCACCTGGTCGACGTTCAGCGGCGCGAAGTAAAAACGCACGCCAACTCCCGTTCGCCGAAATAAGTGCTAGAGCGCGGCGGTGAGGATCTCGGCCGCGAGATCTGGAAGCGACTTGCTATCGTGATTGTCCAGGAGGATCACCGTCCAACTACCGTCCAATAATATCGTCATGCAGCTGTGGAAGCCTGGTAGGTCACCAGAGTGGGAGGCGAGCATAATATTCGCGGACCGTGGCGCAGGCTCGGTATCGTAGTCGTTTGCGAGGAACTTCCGAAGGTGGTCTCGATCCGTTCGGCCAACGTGCCAGCCGAACGAATATCCAAACGGCCGCATGGCAAACAGTTCAGCCTTAGCTTCCTTGTCAAGCGCCGTACCGTCCATCAGCGCGCACCGCCACCGCCACAGGTCGAGTACCGACGAATACAATCCGCCGGACGCGAACGTAACGGACCATTCGATGTAGGGAGCTTTTACCAGCCGGCCATTCTCTACGACATAAGCAGTCGCGAGACGCGGCACCACATCTCGAGGTCCACTGATGCCAGTATCGTGCAGACCCGCCCGAGAGGCGAGCCGCTGAACGCCCTCAAGATAGCTTTGGCCTGAGACCCGCTCGTAAATCGCGCCTAGAATAAGATAACCACAGTTGCAGTACTTGAACCGGCTGCCTGGCTCGAATTCCAGCTGATCGCTGCAATAGTTGCGAACGACCTCGGCAGGTGTGGCCGGTCGCTTCACGATCTCCAAAATGTCTGGCCGATGCCCGAGATCGGGTATGCCTGATGAATGACCCAGGAGATTACGGATAGTCACGAGGCGACCGGACTCAGCGCGATAATCCGGAAGGTAGGTGGACAATGGCGCATCGAGATCAATGCGGCGCTGCTGCACCAACCCTAGGATGAAGGCTGCGGTGAATTGCTTTGTCAGCGATCCAATTTGGAAGCGAGTCTCGGCCGTGTTCGAGACACGCCATGATTCGTCAGCCAGCCCAATGGAACGCACGTACACGACACGATCGTCCCGACCGACGAGAACGGAGCCCGTGAACTTTCCCGCTTCGTGATACTTCATGACGATACTGTTAATGGCGCTATCTTGCGACCTTCGGTCACCCGAGCACGCACAGAGCGCCACCATCAGGAGCGTGAGAGGCGCCAGCCGCCAACCTTGAATACGGTACTCAGCGAGTAACCAGGTCTGTTTCATCAAAGCAAAGTCGGTCGTCACGTCTCGAAAGCGTTCGGGATTGGCTGCAGCACTTTGTTAGATGGTCCTTGGTTTCCGATCACAACCATCTTCTGCCACGACGGCCGGTCACATCTCCTAAGTGTCCTGCTTGGTGTACCGCTCTGCGCCAAGAAAGACCTAACGAGAATAAGATCAGCCACCGCTGGCGGGAGCGAGCTCTACTTTCACTTTATCCTTCATACTTCATTCTTCAGCCTTTCAGTACGTCGGCCAGCGGTTGGCTGCATCGTTTGGTTAGGCCTTTATCTCTTTTCCTGTCGCGGCATCAAAGAAGAATGTCCTTCCATCCACTCGCTGCACCTTCAACCGGTCTTGGGCGTCAATCTCGATGGCATGTCGCCATAGATAGTGTGATGCGGTGCGCAGAAGGATGCTGTGATCTGGAAACAAATCTCCGACTCGAACCTCTCGTATCTTTCTGCCTTCACGCCAGAACGTCAGGAGGACGAGCTCGTTTCGAAAGTCGATGGGAATGAGGTTCAAGCCGTCATACTGGCTGACGAGATGTCTGCCATCGTTGGCGACAAACATCGAGCGATACCAATCTGGAATGCGCCACAGAACTTTGTGCTGCGTTAAAGCTTCGACTTCTGTGCCGGTTGTCGGGTCGGAAACCGCGCGAATGCGGCCGTTCGGACTCGTTGCCGTGGGTTTTGCTTGGCGGAGGAAGAGGCGTGTCGCCTTTTGCGACGCCAAGCACGACCGCCGTTATGACGCTGGCGATCACGAGAAAGCGCATAGGCCTAACGAGAATTCGGCCCCAAAAATCTGCAATTAAAGGCAGATAAAATCTGTATAATCCGGCACACGAGTATCCGCTCCGCTTACGCTGGCGCACCGCCGAGTGCGCCGGGGAGCGGCGGCGTGACGTCTGGCGCTGCAACGACCTGCTTGGGCGGTTTTTCCGGCGGCATTTTTTTACCGTCCGGGAGTGCGGTGCCGCCGGGCGGATTTATCAAGCGGCCGTGCTCGACAATTTCTTTAATTTGCGAGCCATCGAGCGTTTCGTACTCAAGCAATGCTTTGGCGATGATCTCCAACTGGTCGCGATGGGCGATGAGGGTTTGTTTCGCCAGCTGATACGCGTCATCGAGTAGTTTTTTCACTTCCTGATCGATTTGCTCCGCGGTCGCTTCGCTGTAATCGCGAGCCCGCGAAATATCGCGGCCGAGAAAAACGTAATCTTCGTGGTCGCCGTATTCAACCATGCCCATTTTTTCGCTCATGCCCCATTCGCAGACCATGCGGCGCGCGATTGCGGTTGCCATTTTGATGTCGCCCCGGGCGCCATTGGTAATATCGCCGAACACGATTTCTTCGGCAACGCGCCCGCCCATGCTGACGGCAAGACCGGCGAGCAGTTCGTTTTTGCGGTTAGTGTATTTGTCTTCCTCTGGCAGCCACATTGTCGACCCAAGCGAGGGACCGCGCGGAATGATGGTGACTTTGTGCAGCGGCTCAGTGTGCGGGAGAAGCTCCAATAACAACGCGTGACCCGCTTCGTGATAGGCAGTGTTTTGCTTTTCTTTTTCGCTGAGCGCGAGACTGCGGCGCTCCTTACCCCACCGGACTTTGTCACGCGCTTCCTCCAGTTCGGCGATCGTAATACCTTTTAATCCACGTCGCGCGGCGAGCAGCGCCGCCTCGTTGATCACATTGGCCAGTTCGGCGCCAGAATAACCGGGTGTGCCACGCGCGACCACAGCAAGATCGACGCCTTCGGCCAGTTTCACCTTCTTAGCATGAACACGTAGAATTTCTTCGCGCCCTTTTACGTCGGGCAGATTGACTGTGATTTGCCGATCGAAGCGTCCCGGTCGCAGCAGCGCCGGATCGAGAACGTCGGGGCGGTTGGTGGCAGCGATGATGATGACGCCTTCCTGAGTATCGAAACCGTCCATCTCTACGAGCAACGCATTTAGCGTTTGCTCCCGCTCGTCATGGCCGCCGCCAACACCGTGACCGCGATGACGGCCGACGGCGTCGATTTCGTCGATGAAAATGATGCAAGGCGCGGATTTTTTGCCTTGCTCGAACATGTCGCGTACGCGCGAGGCACCGACTCCGACAAACATCTCAACAAAGTCCGAGCCGCTGATTGAAAAGAAGGGAACGTCCGCTTCACCTGCGATAGCGCGGGCTAGCAGCGTTTTGCCGGTGCCGGGCGGCCCGACTAGGAGAACACCTTTCGGGATGCGGCCGCCGAGCTTCTGGAATTTTTTCGGGTCGCGCAAAAATTCGACAAGCTCTTGGACTTCATCCTTCGCTTCCTCGACGCCAGCGACATCGCGAAATGTGATTTTATTTTTGTCGCGCGCGAGCATGCGCGCTTTCGATTTCCCGAAATTGAGCGCGCCTTTCCCGGCCATCCGGATTTGCTGACGGAAAAGAAAGTAAAGCACGAGCAGGAAAAGAGCGATCGGGAGAAAACCGACCACAGTCTGGGCGAGCACATTTGATTCAGTCTTAATGGCTGGTTGAATGCCGGCGGCTGCGAGTTTTTCCTGCAGATTGTTCGTGAAACTCAAATAGACCGTGGTTCGAAAGGGAACCTGCTGCGCAGGCGCTGAACCCACGCCTTGGCGGATATAAGCGCCGCGCAAGGTTTGCGTCGGCCGGCCATCCTCAACGACGAGTTGAAGCGGATAATTCTTATCGGTCACGATCTGCTTGTTATCGAGCAGCTCGAGAAAACGATTGTAAGGGACGTCTTCGACCGGCTGCATCCCTCCCCGGTAAAAGAGCATGGCGAGTGCAATAAAGCTAAAGGCAATCACGATGAGAATGACGCCGCGCCAGTTAAAATTAGGCTCGTTCCCGCGGGATTTATTCTCCTTTTGAGAGTTGCGATCAGCTTGAGGCATGGAATTAAACGCGCTAAGCGCGAATGCAGGTTACCATGAAGGCTTTTTCAATGCAAAGAGCCACGGCCGCGTCGGCACAGTGAAAGCTGATAACTGAACGTTGAAAAGATCGACATTGCGAGCTCTGAGATGTTTGAATTGCTTAAAAGGTAGAAGCATGACCTCCTTATCTATGTATCATGCCTGCACATTGCGTCGCCCGTCGGTTTCGGGTAAAATTTGAGTCCGAACATCGACATGACAGAGCTCGTTTCATCGGTTGCAGATAGGATCGACCGCGCCGTGCAGCGCGTGACGCCTCTTGCCTATCGGGTGCGGCGGACCGGCCGCCGTTGGGTGCGTCGTGCTTTGCGCAAGCCCCGCAGCGTCTCGGAAGGTCCGAATCTGTTGCCGCTGTTGATCCAGGTGCTCGCCAGCTTTTCAAAGGCGGATGGCGTTCTATTAGAGGAAGAGATCGACTCGAGTCTTGGTTTTTTGCGTTACGATTATCCCGAGGCGGTTTACTCGGAGCTACGGCAGTTATTCCGCCAAGCGCTCTACGAGCAGCAGGACCTTGCCGTGATGGCGCAGAAACTAGGCACCCAACTGAGCACAGAGCGCAAGATCATGCTGGGAGTCCAGCTCTACGACCTCATTTCGCAAGCGGGATTGAAGCAGGAGCAGGTCGTCGCGTTCTATTCGTTCATGTCACAACTCGGCATGGCGGCGCAAGCCATCGACATAGTTTACCAACTGAATGCCTCGGAGGATTCCGATCCGTCGATCTATCAACGCGGCGCGTCCCCGCTCGAATCGCTCTCATTCGCCACGAACGGGAAGACGGATGTGATACTTAAGAACCTCGACGGCAACGATCGGTTGATGGCATTTCGTTATCACGATCTCATTTTGCTCAAAAATTACAGCGGGCAGAATGTGTCGGTGCGCGGGCGACCGCTGGTTCGCGGCGGGTTCTGCCGGATTTATCCGGGACAGCGCATTCTTGTTGGTAATCAGGTGCTCAGTTATCAGGAGCTGGCGCAGTATTTCAACGCCAAGAAGAATGTTTCGCTTCCGCAGATTCTTATCCGGGTAAGCAAGGACTCGGATGAAGTGGAGCTGGAGCGCTCGCGTACACGCGAAAGCTCACTCCGGATTACTTTCGGATTAAAGGTGCGCGTCAAAGCGTTGCGCGACGTGGATGCTGAGCTGAACGGGATAAAATTGAAAGCCGGCACGCAGGTCGAAGCGACGCTGGAAGACAAGATCATTTTCCACAACGACAGCGAGATGGATTTGATCGATCTGCGCCGACGGGCTCGTGCTTTGGGTGGCCGATTTCAACTGAAAGCTTCGAAATCCGAATATTTGGTGTCGAACGATCCCAGCCGCCTGGAAGCCGGCGATATTCTACTTTCACCGGGCACCAGCGGCGACGTGCTGCTGAAGATTTTTTGCGATTACGACCAGCGGGTCGGCCTGTTGGAGGTCATCGAAGCCGATCGCCCGATCATAGTCGGCGACACTCCCGTGCGTACAACCGCGCCGCTCAAAGACGGCGACACGATCCGGATCGACGTCGGACAATTTCTTCGTTGCAATTTTTCAGAACGAATCATCGAAGAAGAGCGTAATATCATTCGAACTCTCGAGGTAAATGAAGTCACTCATCGCTTCACCAAAGACGAAATTGGGCTCGAGGGAAACTCCTTCAGCGTCACTCGGGGCGAGCTCGTTTGCGTGATGGGCGCGAGCGGTTCGGGAAAGAGCACGCTCCTAAAAGTGCTGGCCGGGCAACTTCAGCCAACTAGCGGCGAGGTCATCCTCAACGGACAATCGCTTTATCCGAACCTCGACGCTCTCAAGCGCTACATCAGTTACATGCCACAGCAAGACGCGTTCGACGAACATCTCACGATCGGCGAAAATCTGCAGTTTGCAGCGGCGATTCGTTCACCGCACCTCTCGCGCCGGGATCGCACGCGGCGGCTGGACGCCAAACTGATCGAACTCGGTTTGGGCGAACGCCGGGACGCCGTCGTGGGCAGCGCGGACAAGAAGACATTGAGCGGCGGCGAGCGCAAACGCCTTAATATCGGTCTCGATATGATCGGCATGTCGGACGTTTATCTTTTCGATGAACCGACGTCCGGCCTTTCCTCGAAAGACTCTGAACACGTGATCGAGATCATTCGCGGCATGGCACACAACAAGATCATCATTGTCACTATTCACCAGCCGAGCTCGAAACTCTTCCAGATGTTTCACAAAGCGATCCTGCTCGACAAGGGCGGACGACTCGTCTTTTTCGGCACGCCTTCCGATATGCTACGCTATTTTGCCGAAGCGGAGCACCAACACCAGTTCGGGGCCGAACTGGGCGCGTGTCCATCATGCGGAACAACCCGTCCTGAGTTCATTTTTGACGTGCTCGAGACACCGCTGCGCGATATCAGCGGCGACATTATTTACGAAGAAAATAGTCGCGGACAGCTCGTCGCGGCTCGCCGTTACTCACCGGAATTTTGGCGCGACAAATACGAAGCGTTTCGATTGATCCAGGACGTCAAACAAGTTTCTTTGCGTAAAGAACCGGTGGCACTGCTGCCTGCCGCCCCCGCCCAGAAGAAGAGACTGCCATTTCGTTGGCACGATGAATGGACGCAATTTCGGACGCTTCTGCGCCGTTCCTTCATAAGCAAGCTGCGCAATCGCGCCAACCTCGTCATCACAATCGGGGTTTCGCCTGTACTGGCGTTGCTTATCGCAACCATTCTGCGCTACTCGGACAGCGGGAAATACGATTTCGCGTCAGCTTATCACATCCCGACATTTTTGTTCCTTAGCCTTATCGTCGCGATGTTTCTCGGGTTGACCAACAGTGCCGACGATATCATCCGCGATCGTCCGGTGCTACAGCGCGAGCGCAATCTCAATGTTCGCCTCTCCTATTACGTGATCTCGAAAACGCTCACACTCGGGATTTTTGCGCTGATCCAATGCGTCCTTTTCGTTCTGATCGGCAATTACGTCCTGCAAATCCGCGGGATGTTTTGGACCGATCTCGGAATCATGCTCATGACAGCCATGGGCGGTGTGTCGCTTGGACTGCTTATTTCTTCGCTTGTCGCCGATCCGAAGACCGCGGCCAACATCGTCCCACTCGTCCTAATTCCGCAGATCATCATGGGCGGCGCTCTCATCAAATATGAGGACATGAACCGGAACCTCGCGCTTGTTTACGCGCTCACGCACTGGTTTTCAGAACATCCCAACATCGAACAAGAAAAGAAAATGGGCAGCAAGCTCGAGGTGCCGTTTGTCTGTCAGTTCATCGCCATGCGTTGGTCGTATGAAGAATTGATTGTCGCGCAAGCCAAGCTCAATCCGCTCACGCGTCGGCAGGATCTGACGCAGCGTGAGATCGATCGGATTGTCGCGAAACATCGACAGGATCCTGCCGAAAGTAAGCGGCTGGAGGAGCTGAAGGAAACGCTCGCTCTGCTTTCTGGCCTCGAGGCAAACTCCGTCGGCGAACTCGATCATTACCTTGGCTTGATCGATCAAATTCTGGGTAGAAAGCGGCCGTTCGACCGTGCCCTTTTCAAGAACGCGGCGGGCCCGATTACAGCCGAGCAGATTTATGCGAACCAAAAGGTTTCCGATCTGATTTCAAACGCCGAGATGGAACAAAGCGATTATCGCCGGGGCGACCGGCCGAACGTCTTCTTCGGCGCACAAAAACGTCATTTTGGGATCAAGATCAGTGTCTTCGTCTTCAACACGGTCGTTTTGATTGGATCGACACTTGGATTGCTCGCCCTGCTCCATTGGATTCTGCGAAGACAACTGGAAGTGCGAAAAGGCTAAGCGGCCACCGATTGACGTGCGTTCGTGTTTGTCGTTCCAAGCGCAGTCGAGCAATTTCTCATGAAAGGAGAAGCGCATACTTCAAGTTGGACGTGTGATTTGCAAGAATAGACGCGAGCTAATGTAGGAGGTACCTATTGTAATCGGGGGGATAAGCACAAAGAGTGAGCGTAAACGGAGAGCGAACACTGAATGAGTAGAAGAAAGGACAAAGCAACCCTGCTGATCGTCGCCGTCAGCGAGGCCGATCCAGACATGCTTTACGCGACGAAGTTTTTCGCGCCCGATCCGTTCATTTTTCTCCAGAAAAATGGCAAGCGCACGCTTGTCTTGAGCGATTTGGAAATCGATCGCGGGCGCAAGCAAGCCAAAGCGGACGAATTCGTCATGTTCAGCCAGCTGGAGCGTGAAGTGCAGGGAAAATCGAAGAAGGCGCCACCTTACGAAAAGGTTCTTGCGCATTTTCTCCGAAAACGGCGCATAAGATCGGCAATCGTTCCGTCGAATTTTGCGCTCGGTTATGCGCAGGAACTCATGGCGAATAACATCCGTGTTCGGGCAACAAATGGACTTTTCTGGCCGGAACGCGAGGCGAAATCCGAGAAGGAAATTGAAATGATCGGTCGCGCGTTGCGAATTACGGAAACAGGACTGAAACGCGCGATTGAAGTTTTGAAAGCGTCGAAACCTGGAGCCGGAAAACGCTTACGCTGGAGCGGCAAAACGTTGACCTCGGAAATGCTGCGTGCAGAAATTGACTCCACCATCTTGCGCGCAGGTGGAATTCCGACCGGCACGATCGTCGCGGGCGGCGACCAGGCCTGTGATCCGCATGAGCGCGGCTTTGGTCCGCTTTACGCGAACTCGTTGATTATCCTGGATGTTTTCCCGCGCGACGCGAAAACGGGCTATTTTGGCGACATGACGCGCAGCGTTCTCCGCGGGCGCGCGAGCGATGCGCAGCGAGAGCTTTGGGAAACAGTAAAAGCCGGGCAAACGCTCGCTTTGAAAAAGATCAAAGCGGGAGTGGATGGAATGGCAATTCAGAAGGCAGTTCAGAAACTCTTCGCCGAGCGTGGTTTTCCGACGGAGGTTCGCAAGGGCCGGCGCGTTGGATTCTTTCACGGAACCGGTCACGGCCTAGGGCTCGAGATCCACGAGCATCCGCGTTTGCAAAAAGTTACGCTGAAAGCTCGACAAGTACTGACCGTCGAGCCGGGACTGTATTATCCCGGGCTCGGCGGAGCACGTCAGGAAGACGTCGTGGTCGTGACGAAAACCGGCTGCAAAATCCTGTCGCGATTTCCGAAACGGTTGGAGATTTAGGTGGATCGAGCAGTCCCTTGCTCGATGTTAAAACCATGCGGCGAAGCCTGCATTTGTTTAGCATCGCCTGCGGGGCGACCGATCCACCAAATGAACGAAGCACACGGTCGTGCGTCTAATTTTCCAGCGGCGAAGTGACAATCGGTTTTGGCGGGCTAAATTAAGATCGACATGTTTTATCCTTACGGGTTCGGTTTTGGATCTCATTGGCTGCTTTACATCGGCGTCCCATTGGTCATTGGGCTTTGGGCGCAGATTCGGGTGAGCAGCGCGTTCAGCCGCTGGGGCAAGGTGCGGGCCACTTCGAACATTACCGGAGCGGAATGTGCACGCGAGATCTTGCAGGCGGCACAGATCCACGATGTCGATGTTGTCGAGACAAACGATTTTCTCGGCGATCATTACGATCCGACGAGCAAGAAACTTTGTCTTTCGAGCAACGTTTACAGTACGCCGTCGGTCGCTGCGCTCGGCATTGCCGCACATGAGACTGGGCACGCCATTCAACACGCAAAAGCTTACGCACCGCTCAAAGCACGTATGGCGATTGTGCCGGTGACGATGGTTGCATCGCAAATGCTACCGTTTGTGATTATCGGCGGGTTGTTTTTTCATCTCACCGGTCTGATCACACTCGGTATTTATTGTTATTTAATTCTGCTTGTCTTCCAGCTAATCACCCTGCCGGTGGAATTCGACGCTTCGCGCCGCGCGAAGATCATTTTGCAACAAATGGGAATCTTGCAGCCGGGCCGCGAACTGGCGGGCGTGAACAATGTGTTGAATGCAGCTGCCCTCACTTACATCGCAGCTTTCATCGCCGCACTCGGCAACTTACTCTGGTTAATGTCGATTCGCGATCGGCGGTAATTGACTGCACGGTTGAAGAAGATGAATCCAGCCGTCGCGCTACCCGCTCGCCGGATTTCGGATTTGTTATCGTCCGGTCTTAGTGCTCGTGCTAAATCTAAGCGCGACACGATGGAGAAACCAAAAACGGATGAAGATCAGCAGTTGGTCGCTCGTACACAAGCGGGAGATGCGAGCGCGTTCGATCAACTCGTGGTCAAGTACACGCCGCGTCTTTACGGTCTGGTCTACAACATGACCTCGAACCACGAGGACACCAACGACCTGTTGCAAGACATTTTTTCCAAAGCTTACAAGGCGATTCGCGGATTCCGTGGCAAATCATCGTTTTACACTTGGATCCACTCGATCGCAGTCAACATGACACTGAATTTTCTCAAAAAACGCGGCCGCCGTTTTCATCTAAGTCTGGACGATGTCGATGCCAGCATCCAAAACGACAAAGAGTTTCTCGAACTGACAGCGACGAGCAGTCCGGTACGGGAAGCAGACCTTTCCGAACTGCAGCGAAGATTGAACGAGGCCATGATGAAATTGTCTGATGAACACAGAGCCGTGGTCACCATGTTCCATATCCAAGGGATGCCCCACGCGGAGATCAGTAAGATCTTGCGTGTTTCGGAGGGAACAGTACGTTCGAGGCTCTTCTACGCGAATCGGCAACTGCAAAATTATCTGGACGAATTCAGAAAAAACCCCGTTGGTTAACCCGCGCTGAAATGGACGAATTTAACGAAAACGAGATCGCCAAGTTACTTCGACTGAAACGGCACGAGCAACCCCCGCCGGGCTATTTTGAAAATTTTCTGCACGAGTTCCATCGCCGGCAGCGTGATGAATTGCTCAGTGAACCGCTCTGGCGGATTCTTCTGGAGCGTGCTCAGGACTTCATGTTCCGGTTGAATGTTCGTTCGCTCACCTCCTACCCAGCGGCTATCGCCGCGATGTTGGTCTGCGCGGCGGTCATTTCGTTGAAGATTTATCAGGAACCGGGGACTGCCAATGTCGCCGCTCTCCAGAGCGAGCGGGCGTTATCCACAGCAGTGAATGCAGAAGGAGAATGGACGCTCGCATCCCCTGTGGCCACGCGAATCTTCAGGACGCAGCCGCTTCGTAGTTTGAATGAAAGCGCCCATACTCACCGGGCCGCCACCCCGCCGCGCTACGTGCTTGATAGCGTCCCTGTGAGTTATGAGTCGACTTTCAGATTTTAATCGCGCGACGGAATATCCCTTCCGCTTTCGTTTCGTGTCCATCGGCAGGCTCCCGGTCGCCCTAAGTCTTTTTGCGGCGATTTCTCTCGTTGATGCTCAAGAAGAGTCCGCCACGGCGGTCAGCCGCCAGGTAAAGGAGGTCTTTGAGCACGCCGCCAAAGCTGTGGTCAAGATTCACGGTGTTGACGAGCACTGCGAAATTTCGGGCACCGGATTTTTTATCGATCCAACGGGAACCCTTTACACCGCGTATACGGTCGGAGGTGAAGCGGGAAATTTCAGTATCGAGTTTAATGGCAAACAATATCCCGCGCGCCAGGTGTTGGCCGATATCCGGAGCGGCATGGCCATATTAAAGACAGATGTCGCAACGCCCGCGCTACCGATTGGGAAGTCCGAGGAGCTGGGAGTGGCAACCCCCGTTGTCACGATTGGTTATCCATTGGATTTGCCGGAAACACCGAATTTCGGAATGGTCGCAGGATTTGATCGAAAATACCTCGGCCGTTATTTTTCAACCACGCACTTGCGGGTCAATCTTCCCACACAGCGGGGAGAGGCTGGCGCGCCGCTCTTGAACATGAAAGGCGAGGTCGTCGGTATCCTAGTCAGCAGCCTCGAAAATAACTCTTCGTGTTATGCAGTGCCAATCGAAGCGGCCGAGAAAATCCGCGGCGATTTTGTCCGTTTCGGCGAAGCCAGGCATGGTTGGATCGGGATTAATGTTTCCGAGGCAGCCGCGCCGATGGAAGGTTCTCGTGCGCAAATGACGCAGATCATGGATGGCACGCCGGCGGCCAGTTCCGGGATCAAGGCCGGCGACATTCTCTTGCAAGTGGGGCGGAAAAAAGTCCACGAGCCGGAAGACGTGCTAGATGCGTCGTTCTTCATCACGGCTGGAGACACCGTTCCGATCACAGTGATCCGGGGCGACGAGAAGCTGACGTTTAACGTGCAGGCTGAGACTCATCCGGCCAGCCAGCATCCGCCACTAATTGCTGCGCCGACGATGAATCAGGCGATTCCGCTCAAGCTCGATTCTGAGGCGCAGCGCGCGCCTTGAGGTTCAGTAACGCGGTCATCGCGCCAGCATTTTCCGAAATTCTGCCTCGGTGAGGATCCGAATACCGAGCTGTTTCGCTTTCCCGAACTTGCTGCCAGGCTCCGCGCCCGCTAGAACATAATCACTTTTCTTGCTCACGCTGCCGCTGACATGACCGCCGAGCGCTTCGATCTTTGCCGTCGCTTCCTCACGCGTCATTGAGGGCAAAGTGCCGGTAAGTACAAAACCTTTGTCCGCTAGCGGCAGCTTTGCCGCTTTCTTCGCCGAAATTTTTTCGATCTTGGGAGAAACCTGCAACTGTTTCATTCGGCGCAGAATTTTGCTGCCGGCTTCCGACTCAAAAAACTCAAGAACGCTTTTCGCGACTACCGGTCCGACCTCGGTCACAATACCGGCTCCCTTTTCACTTTTGCTTTTTGACTTCTCCGCAAAACCCGTCTCGATCAAACGATTTGCGATTTGCTGGCGATTCTGATCGCTCTTTTCGTGATAGGTCAGAACGTCCCGTAGCAATCGTGAGTCCGCGATATCTTCGATTGTTTCATGGAAACGCGCCAACTGCGTAGCCGTCGTTTTCCCGACATCAGGAATTGCGAGGGCGAAAAGCCAGCGCGAAAGCGGCAAAGTTTTCGCACGCTCGATCGCATGAATTGCTTTGATTGCGTTCTTCTGGCCGAAAACTCGCGGCGCCTCCTCAGTGCCAAGGTTCAAGGTTGCAAGCTGCTCGGTTTTCAACTCAAACAAATCGATCGGCTCGCGTATCAAACCACGTTCGACTAATTTGTCGGCAACGATTCCGCCGATGCTTTCGATATCGAGGGCGCTGCGTGCCGCAAAAAATTCCACTCGCCGGGTCGTTTGGGCTGGGCACTGAATATTTTCGCAGCGCCAGGCGACGAACTGTGGATCGCGCCGCACGGGCCCGCTACAGACAGGGCATTTGCCGTGAACGTGTTTGAAGAAATCGAACGGCTTTGCGTTGCGCAGCCGCTTCGATTTCACCACCGCGATCACTGCTGGAATCACTTCACCGGCCTTCTCGATCACAACTGTGTCGCCGATGCGAATGTCTTTGCGTTTGATTTCGTCTTCATTGTGCAGGGTCGCACGCGAAACCCGACTGCCGCTCACCGTTACAGGCTCAAGCACCGCCACTGGCGTAAGCACACCCGTCCTGCCGACCTGAACCAAAATGTCGATCAAACGCGTCTCTACGCGCTCCGCTTCGTATTTGTATGCGATCGCCCAGCGCGGCGATTTGGCCGTGAACCCGAGCCGTTCCCGTTGCGCGAAGGCGTCTACTTTCACGACTGCGCCATCGGTTTGATACGCAAAATCGGCTCGAACTTTGTCCAGTTCGCGGATCGCGTTCAAAATTTCCTCGAACGAATCGGCCAGCCACCAGCGCTCGCTCGTGGGCAAACCGAATTTTTCAAGAAGCGGAAACAGTTCGGAGTGCTTCTCAAGATCGACATCTTCGACCGCACCCGTGCCGTAAAACAGGATGCCAAGCGGTCGTTTGGCAACGATCGCTGGATCGAGTTGCTTGAGGGATCCCGCCGCTGCATTCCTCGGGTTCGCGAATAGGGGCAAGCCCGCCTTGCTCCGTTCCTCGTTTAATTTCGCGAAGCCGCGCTTATCCATGAAAACTTCACCGCGCACTTCGAAAACGCTCGGTCGTGCGCTGCGCAAGCGCTCAGGGATGGAACGAATGGTTTTAATATTTTGCGTGATATCGTCGCCCACCGCGCCATCTCCGCGCGTGGCCGCATGCCGAAGCCGCCCGTTTTCATAAAGCAATGAAACGGCGACGCCGTCCACTTTCGGCTCGATCACAACCGGGATCCTCTCGTTCGGTAAAAGCCGCGTGATCCGCGCATAAAAACTCGCGACTTCTTTTTCGGAGTAAGTGTTGTCCAAGCTCAGCATCGGGACTCGATGCGCGATTTGCGCAAAGGCCTCGAGTGGCTTACCGCCGACGCGCTGTGTCGGGGAATCGGGTGACACGAGCTGCGGAAACTTCGTCTCAAGATCGAGAAGCTCCTGGTAGAGCCGATCGTATTCGCGATCGCTAATTATGGGGGCAGCTTCCTGGTAGTAACGGCGGTCGTGCTCTTCGATTTTGTGACGCAATTGCGTGACACGTTTTGCCGCTTGCGTTTCGTCCGCAGTCATGTGGGATGATATAAGTCGGTGGAATCCTCGGCAATGGAGCGCAGAGAGAAAATCTTGGGCGTGGAGGGCGGCGGCACTAAGACTGCCTGGGTTTTGGTCGAGCGAACTGGAGCCGGGGGAGCCGATTCCGGCTCGCAACTGCGCATTCTCGATCAAGGAAGACTGCCCCCCTCAAACGTCCGGTTGGAAACGCCAGATCGACTGAGAGCGATCCTTCGCGAACTTCCGAGTGAGATCGATCGTGCTGGAATCTTTCTTGCCGGCTGTGGGACCGCCGAGGATCGACAATCGCTTTCACGGCTTTGCGCGGAAATCTGGCCAAACGCCAGAATCGTTTCCGGCAGTGATCGCGAGTCGGGCCTCGCAGCTGGCCTTGGACATGGCGACGGAATAGTGGTCAGCGCTGGAAGTGGCTCCTCGGTTACAGGGCGGCGGGGCGACAGAATCGAAAACGCCGGCGGCTGGGGACACATCCTCGGCGACACAGGCGGCGGTTATTTTCTTTCCATTCAGGCGCTGCGCCTGCTCTTGCGTGAATACGATTTGCACCGCGGCGAGATGCAATTCACCGCGAAAGTCTTGCACGCACTTTCGTTGAATAACCTTGATGAAGTCGTTCGGTGGGTCCAGACAGCAGACAAAATGGAGATCGCGATGCTCACGCCGGTTGTTTTTGAAGCCGCAGCCAGCGGCGATGCGCACGTGACGGAAATTGTAGAAAACGGCGCCCAGGCTTTAAGCGAATACACGGAGGCAGTCGCGTCTAGGCTTCATCTGCTTGCGCCGAAGGTCGTGCTCCTCGGCGGGCTTTTTCATCGCGATTCGATCTACACGCACGCATTTCGGCGGAGACTGAAGAAGAATCTTCCCGATGCTCGCGTGGCAATTGCGGAGCGCACCCCCGAACTTGGCGCAGCGTGGCTGGCGGCAGAGTTGAGCGATCACGTCGTTTTCCAATCGAAGCTTCCCGAAAGCGAAATTGACAATCTGGCTGCCGTCTTAACCGAGCAGCGCAATCCGCGGTCGGAGAATCTGGAAGAACTGAGTCCGCGCGCCTTGGTCGAACTCTTTGTGGAGGAGGAAAAATCTGTGCAGGACGCGCTGCGAGGCGCCATTGCCGATCTTGCGCGAGCCATTGAAATCGTTACCGAATCGTTGCGAAATGGCGGCCGCCTCTTTTATGTCGGCGCTGGCAGCAGTGGGCGTATTGGGGTGCTCGATGCGAGCGAAATCCCGCCGACTTTTGGCGCCCCGCCCAATCTAGTGCAGGGAGTGATCGCGGGCGGGGTAACTGCGCTCTATCGAGCCATCGAGGGTGCGGAAGACGAGGAAAGTGGAGGCGCGTTGGCCTTGGATGAGCGCGGCATTAAGAGCAGTGATGTTGTGATTGGTATCACGGCCAGCGGCCGAACGCCTTTTGTCCTCGGCGCGCTTGCGCGGTCGAAGTCGTTAGGCGCAAAGACTATTTTGCTAACCTGCAATCCGTCAGGCTCGCAAAAGTTGACTGTCGATCTTGCAATCAATCTCATGGTTGGACCGGAAGTTCTCACAGGATCGACCAGGTTGAAGGCGGGTACAGCGACGAAGATCGCGCTCAACGTTATCAGCACGGCCGCGATGGTGGCGCTCGGCAAAGTCCGCGGCAACTTGATGATTGATCTGCACGCGTCGAATTCGAAACTGCGTGATCGTGCGATCCGCTTGGTCGCTCAATTGTCGGGATCGGATTATAATTCGGCGCGCCAACAACTTGAAGCGAACGACTGGAATCTGCGTGCCGTTGTGGACAAGATCCACCAATGAAAATGACGTATTTTATGCGAGTTCCTGAAGATTGCTCGGAAATCCTAAGTCACGATTTTTGATGTCGATAAGCGCAAGGCTTGCGCGCGGCGCGAAGGAGAAGTGAGACTCAACCGAAAGGAACCTTATGCTCTGGACAATCTTTGTGATCTTGCTCGTGCTTTGGCTGCTTGGATTAGTCAGCTCCTACACCTTGGGCGGATTCATTCACATCCTGCTTGTGATCGCCATTGTCGTACTGATTATCAATCTGATTCAAGGCCGGCGTCCCTTGTAACGTTACGTCAATGAAACCGGCTGGCATCGTCGGGGTCATTCTTATCGTTGTCGGCATCATCGCCTTCGCTTACGGCGGGTTCACCTACACAACTCGCGAAAAAGTGATCGATGCCGGACCACTGCAAGTGAGTGCGGACAAAGAACACCACGTTCCGTTTTCCCCCGTGCTCGGCGGGATTTGTCTCGTTGGCGGAATTGTTCTCGTGATAGTCGGCAGCCGAAGGGCCTAATTGCCTAACCGGCACCGGCTTTTAATACGGCAAACGTTTTGTTCCCCTTGCGATCGAGATAGAGTAAGACGCCGCGTCTGGGGTCGGCTTTGTTGAGAGCTTCGCGAAATGATTGTAGGTTGGTGACCGGTTTACCATCCACTTCAGTAATGATGTCCTCGCGCTGGATGTCCTGCTGGGCGGCGAGGCTGTTGTCCGCGACATCGGTGACGATGACACCCTGTTGGACACTGAGGTGAAGCCGTTCGGCAACTTCCTTGGTTAACTCCTGGACCTGCAATCCAAATTTGCCGGCATCTTCTTGTTTCGGTTGGCCAGGCTGGATTGGCTCATTTGAAGCCCGTGCGATCTCGTTAGGCAATTCACCCGTCTTTACAGGGACTTTTATCGTCTGCCCCTTGCGCCAAACGGTCAGCTCGACATTTTGGCCGATCTTCTTTTTCAAAATCTCGTGCTGGAGTTGCGAGTCGGTTTCGACCGGTGTTCCATCGACTTGCGTAATCACGTCGAAAGGCCGCAAGTTGCTTTTGTAAGCGGGCGCGTCGGCTTCAACTGTGCGTACGACCACGCCTTTGTCGGCGCCTTTGAGCAAATCGCGGATTGAGGAATCGTCGCCGAGCGTCTCGATCCGGATGCCAAGCCAGGGCCGCACGATTTTGTGGCCGGCGATAAGTTCGGCGCCGATCTCTTTCGCCATGTTAACTGGGATGGCGAAACCCAGCCCACGGTTCATCCCGTTGATCAGCGTATTCATGCCGATTACTTTACCGTCGATGTCGCAAAGTGGTCCGCCGCTGTTGCCTGGATTAATCGACGCGTCAGTCTGCAAATAATCCGAGATGGAGTAACCGCCAGTGGCGAGCAATTTGTTCCGGCCCTTGCCGCTCACCACGCCATAGGTGAACGTGTAGTCGAGCTTGAACGGCGCTCCAATGGCGAAGGCAAATTGACCTACCCGTACGCTGTCGCTGTTGCCGAGCTGAACGATCGGCAAATCTTTCGCGTCGATTTTAATTACGGCGATATCGGTCTTCTCATCAGTGCCCACGACCCTGGCCGGAAATTCTCGGCCATCTCTCAATTTCACGTCGATTTTGTCAGCGCCCTCGACCACGTGAAAGTTCGTAAAAACATAACCGTCAGGCCGAACGATGAAACCGGAGCCTTCACTTTGGATCGGCCGGAATCCGTTCGGGTCACGGCGCTGATTGCTTTCATCAGGCGGTCCTTGGAAGAACAGATCGTCGAGTGGCGAACTCTCGCCGCCGTCGTTTTTCTTTGAAATCTCAATAATGACCACGCTTGGTGCCACGATTTCGAAGACCTTCGCGAATGCATTGTTCAATTGATGAACGACGTCTTTGCCCGCTTCCGCTGCCGCGGCGGGAACCGTAGGCGTCGGAACGACCTCGGGTTGCGCCGCAAACGATGTACTCATTGCCGCGCATGTAATCAAAATGGATAAACGCATTGGTTGGAACTTGGACAGCAGTGAACATGCAATGTTCAACTGGACCCGTCCAATCCCAGCTTGTGCGAAGGTGCGCTCGCAGTTCGATCCTACCCCTGTTAAACTGCTCGAAACGGCGTATATAATTCGCGACCGGATCTTGCATATGCGCGCATCCAAAAGGCGAAGCCAGTGCGGGATCGTAATTTTGATACTCCTTTGGGCGACAGCGATTGCGCCCGAACCCGGTACGCACATCTCAATTGCGCCTTCCGATCTGGTCCGAGCGGTGACCATTGGTCGCGCGTCTCTTATTGACCTTTGCCTGATCGAACATGTCGATCCAGACGGGCGCGATGCACAAGGGCGGACACCGTTGCTAATCGCCGCGTCGCAACGGGATTGGAAGACAGCGCAGCGGCTCATCGACGCTGGTGCGCTCGTCGACCTTGCTGATAAAAACGGGTTCACGCCGCTGATGGCAACGGCAATGCGCGGCAACCTCGAGATGTTTCGTTCTCTTCTGGCACATTCAGTCAATCTTCACGCGGAAGCGCCTTGCAGGGACGGCCGGGATCTTTTGGGAATGGCTATCGATGGCGGTAATTCGGAGATCATCAATTCCGTAACCGAGCGGTTGCCGCCGATGCCGCAATGGACAACCAGCACCCGACGCGCACTCGAGGCAGCCCTTCTGGCGCAAAACAAGGACCAAATCCGATTGCTTCTCGGCAAACACTCAGCGCCTCCGACACCTGAGGGCAAGAACGTGCCATTTCTTGCCTATTCCATCGCGGGAAACAATTCCTCCTTGTTCAGCACGCTTCTGGCTTGCGGAGCCGACCCTAACACTGTTCTTCCAGCGCGTTGTGATAAGGATTTTCTGGCGATGCTGTCATCGAAATCGGTTCGCAGCTACGTGGAAGAAGACAGGAACCTTACCGTTGTGATGCTCGCTGCTGGCCTTGGTCAGGATGAGTATCTGCGCGCTCTGCTGGATGCCGGGTCCAACCGGAACCGACTGACGGGCCGGAATAAGATGTCTGCGTTGGATATCGCGGCAGAAACGGGTCACTGGCGCGCCGCACAAATTCTTCTCGGCGGCGGACCATCTCCGGATCGGTTGCGCCTCGAAATTTCTCTCGCTTTGCAACGAATCGCCCTCGTTAAAAATGGCGTACCGGTGTATCGGACCCAATGTTCGACTGGCCGTCCAGGTTATTCGACGAAAAGGGGCGAATTTGTGATCACCAATAAGGAACGATACCATCGCTCCACGATCTATAAAGTGGACATGCCGTACTTCATGCGTTTGAGTTGCCTCGATTTCGGAATGCATGCAGGAATGGTGCCCAATTATCCGGCGTCGCACGGTTGTATCCGTCTGCCTTCAGAAGCGGCACGCAAGTTCTTTTCCGAAATTCCGATCGGCACGCTCGTCACGGTCCAGTGATGCCGGCTCGGTGTCTCGCGGGAAATGGCAGACGCGCGCGAGTGGAATTCATTCGCAGGGTTGTCGCCGTCGCGAAATAGGACGTTCGTGGCGCACTTTTCGGTGCCTCCGTTGACACGATTATTAACGACCTTAACGTTTTTTTGCAACTCAAAATGATCACTTTAGCAGCAGAAAAGGGCGACGGAAAAGAGTTCGTCTCACATGCGCCGGGCTGTTGGCCCGAGGTCGCACCGGAACTCTGGAACGATTGGAAATGGCAGCTCAAAAATCGAGTTACTTCGCTCGCTCAACTCGAGCAACATCTCGATCTTAGCGAAGAGGAACGCAGCGGGGTTCTGCTTTCCGGTGACAAGCTCGCCCTCGCCGTCACGCCGCACTTTTTCAACCTCATCCCGCGGGATAATCCGGACGATCCAATCCGGCGTCAGGTCATTCCACGGATCGAAGAAACGTGGACATCGCAGTACGACATGGCTGACCCATGCGGCGAAGACTCGCATATGCCGCTGCCGGGTCTGGTCCATCGATATCCTGATCGGGTTCTCTTTCTCGTGACGGATCGCTGCGCTAGTTACTGCCGATATTGCACGCGCAGTCGGGTGGTCAGCGGCGTCGGTGAGCAGGAATTGCACACGGATTTCGAAGAAGCGTTCCGCTATCTCGAGCAACACACCGAAGTGCGCGATGTCCTTCTGAGCGGCGGCGACGCACTCATCTTCAGCGACGATAAGCTCGACAAATTGCTTAGCCGGCTGCGCGCGATTCGGCATATCGAGTTTTTACGCATCGGCACGCGGGTTCCGATTTTCCTGCCGCAGCGAATAACGCCTGAGCTTTGCGCGATGCTGCAAAAACATCATCCGCTCTGGATGAGTGTGCACGTGAATCATCCGCGCGAGCTGACAAGTGAAGTGAAAGATGCTCTCGAGCGGCTCGCCAACGCCGGCATTCCGCTAGGAAACCAAAGTGTGTTGTTGGCCCGTGTAAACGATGATCTCGAAACGATGAAGACACTCGTGCACAAACTGCTCATGTGCCGGGTGCGCCCCTATTATCTTTACCAGTGCGACTTGATCAACGGCTCTTCGCATCTTCGCACTTCGGTCGCGAAAGGCATCGAAATCATTGAAGGCTTGCGCGGTCACACCACCGGCTACGCGGTGCCGCAGTTCGTGATCGATGGGCCCGGCGGCGGCGGTAAAGTGCCGATCAATCCTGGGTACATCCTCTATCACGACAACGAAAAGATCGTGATCCGCAACTACGAAGGCAAAATCTTCGAGTATCCAGAATCCGGCAGCGGCCAGATCGTCCAGTTCGCGCCGCAACGCGAGTATCACGACGAGTATTTGTACTCATAGCCAGCTCGGCATCTTAGCCGCGGCGTGTGAGCCACGACTCCGAGTTTCTCGGGGGCGGGGCGCCGTCAAAGATTTTCAGAAAGTCTCGATCCAACGGCGCCCAGTGACCCATTGTCGCGCTCAGTCTTCGCGACGCTCTCTTTAATCTTCGCGACGAAATTTTTCGAGGGCATTTGTTTCTTCGAGATTCAAATTCATCTCCCTCTCGCCGACTCCGAAAATGTGGCAATGCGAATCAGTGAAGCCGGGCACAACCGTCTTGCCGTCTAGATCGATCATGCGTGTCTCATTGCCGCGAAATTGTTTCGCGTCTTCGTTTGAACCTACAAAAACGATCTGATGACCGCTTCGGCGCGCGCCTTGCGCTCGTTTGCGGTGTAGATATTCCCGTTGACGAAAATCAGAATGACATCTTCAGCGGCGTTCACGTTTTGAAATAAAAATGACAGGAAAAGGAGACAGCTGCGCAACAAGGTGTGAAAAGCCTCCGCTTTCACTTGACGGTATGGCCAAGTTTTGACGTTATCAGTTCCGGTAATTCTGGCCTGTCCATAATGGGAGGGAGGCGCCAAAATTTTCTTGAGATAATGTCGATCCACGAATTTTCTTTTGCCAATGCAAGATCGATTCATAGAGTTGCTGCCTGGCTGTTCCCCGGCGATCAATCTCAACATTTCCGGCGTTTGAACGAAGCAAATCCCAATCTGAGCTTTTGCTCATTTTTACCTTGGCAGTTGGCGTTGCGCACCATCCGCATCCGTTAAATTCATGGCGAATTTTTTTCCACGCTGGACGAACTGGTTGCCGCTTAAAATCGTGGTCTGCGGCGTCCTCGTTGTCTGCGGGTTGACAGCCGGCACGTGGTATTACGTGACGCCAAAGTATACGCGGGTCAGGTACGAACCGATCCAGCCGGTGCCTTTTCCGCACGATCTTCACGTGTCCCAACTCGGAATGGATTGCCGTTATTGCCACAGTTTCGTCGATATGGCGGCACACTCGAATTTGCCCAACACGCAGACATGCATGAACTGCCACACCCAGGTCCAGAAAGACAACCCGAAACTCGAGCCCGTGCGCGTGAGCTGGAAAACGGGCAACCCGATCGAGTGGGTGCAGATCCATCGCACTCCTGATTATGTTTTTTACAATCATAGCGCACACGTCAATCGCGGCATCAGTTGTTTTAGCTGTCATGGTGAGGTCAACCACATGCCTGTTGTTTATCATGCGAAGCCGGAGAGCATGGCTTGGTGCCTTGAATGCCATCGACACCCGGAAAATTTTTTGCGACCCGAGGACCAGGTATTCAACCTCGATTGGAAACCGGATGACGTGAAACCCACGGAATTCGTGGCGAAATACGGGCAACCGCATGACGCTCGGGAGGATTTGACGAAAAAGAAAAGGCTTAGTCAAACGGAGATCGGTCAGACGCTGAAGGAGCGCTGGAACATCGATCCGCCCACTAATTGTCAGGGTTGTCACCGATGAAACGCGTGTTCCAGCATCCACCGGAGCCGTTAACCGGAAAGCATTACTGGCGCAGCCTTGGCGAATTGAGCGATACACCCGAATTTCGCGAATGGCTGGAACGGGAATTTCCCGCGGGCACGGCGGAATTGAATGGCGTGGAGTGGTCGCGACGCAGCTTTTTGAAATTGATGGGCGCGTCGATGGCGCTGGCCGGTTTTGGCTTGAACGGTTGCCGACGACCGGAAGCGCATCTCGTTCCCTTTACGAAGAGCGCGGAGTGGACAATCCCCGGAAAATTTCTCTACTACGCGACAGCGATGCCTCGGCGCACTGGGGCAATTCCGCTCATCGCAACGACCGTCGATGGACGTCCGATCAAGCTCGAAGGAAATCCATTGCACCCTGCAAGTGGCGGCGCGACCGACACCTTCGCCCAAGCGTCAATTCTCGATCTTTATGATCCATCCCGCTCGCAACGGTTCGTTCACAAAGGAAAAAAGAGCGATCGCGCAGCGTTTGATGCCTATATGGGGGAGCTTCGGAACACGCTCCCCGCCCAGCAGGGTGAAGGGCTGGCATTTCTGGTCACGGAAACGCAGTCGCCCACGCGCGAACGTTTGCGCACTGAGTTGGAAAAGAATTTCCCGGCCCTGCGCTGGTGCGTTTACGAGCCGCTCCTGAGTCAATCGCAGCAGATTGCTGCGCAAGGCGCTTTCGGCGAAAACTCGCGGCTGCTGCCGAGACTCGATCGCGCCGATGTGATCCTCGCGCTCGACAGCGATTTTCTCGACTGCGGCCAGGGCGATCTTGCATCGGTCCGCGCGTTTACTTCACGGCGCAGGGTGAGCGCGGCGAAAGATACCATGAACCGGCTTTACGTGGTCGAGAACTGCTTCACCCTCACGGGTGCGATGGCGGACCATCGCCTTCGCTGTCCCGCGAGCCAAATTGCACTCTTCGCGCACGCGCTCGCCGAAAAGATTCTGGCTGCGACCAAGGACGTTGGTCTGGGTTCTGTGATTGCGAGTCTGCGAGTACCGGCAGGCGCCGCCACTTTCGACGAACAATGGGTGAGCGAGGCCGCGAACGATCTCGCCGCAAAACCGGGCGCGAGCTTGGTGCTGGCGGGCCCAGATCAGCCAGGCGCGGTGCAATTGCTCGTTTATGCAATCAACGCTGCACTCAAAAATCTCGGTCAGACGCTGGTCATCCGTCAGGTTCCGCGCAATCCGCGAACAATCGATATTCTGCAACTGGCGGCGGACATAAACGATGGACGAATCAAACACCTGTTCATTCTCGGAGGGGACCCCGTCTATAATGCGCAGCGCGGTTTGGCAGAGGACCGAGCGACAAAGCTTCCACTTGATTGGGGTGTTCTGCAAAAAAAGGTGCCGGAGATTGTGCGACTCGGCTATCACGAGGATGCCACCTCGGCGTTAAGCAACTGGCACGTTCCTGCTGCGCATTATCTCGAATCCTGGGGCGACGCGCTCACGTCCGATGGCGCCTACTTGTCGATCCAACCGATGATTTTGCCGCTTTTCGGCGGTGTCTCCGAAATCGAACTGCTCAATGCGTTGCTCGGTCGGCCGAAAACGGGAGGACCCGAGTTGGTGCAAGAAACTTTTCGCGCGACGAATCCACCGGGCGATTTTCAATCTGCATGGTCCCGCTTTCTCCGCGATGGATTTGCGCCCCACGTTCAACCCCGCGATCAATCGCCTTCGTTCAACGCAAACGCGGCGCGCGCTCTCGCACAAAAATCCCGGGCACTTCCGCCAATGCCCACAGCAAATTCACCCGAAATTGTGCTTGTCGGCAGTTATGCGATGGACGACGGCCGCTACGCTAACAATGGCTGGCTCCAGGAATTGCCAGACCCAATCACCAAGCTGACCTGGGACAACGCCGCGCTCATGAGTCCCACTTTCGCGAAAAGGCTCGGTGTCCAAACAGGTGATCTGGTTCAGATCGCAATCACGGAGAAGAGTGTTCATCCGGAACCGATCAAACGCGAGCTGGTGGTCGCGGCTCTCGTATCGCCTGGCCATGCCGACAATTCGGTCACGATCCCGTTGGGTTACGCGCGGAAAATGCCGGAGTTTAGTGCGTTGCCGTACGCGGGTGGAGCGCTTAAAGAAGAACCCGGCATAGCGGAACAGAGTGGTTTCAACGCCTACCTCTTGCGCACGGCGGCAAATCCGCATTTCATGGTCGCCGGCGCACCCGGAATCGAGAGCGTGAACGTGACGAAGGTCGGCCGCACTTATCCGCTATCGATTACTCAGGATCATTTCAGCATTGAGGGCCGGGGTCTCGTCCGGGAAGCAACTATTGAACGCTACCGGGCCGACAATGATTTCGCTAAGAAACTGCCAGGCGAGGAAAACCTGCCAAATCGCCTGCCGAGCATCTACACTCATCCGCCGCTCGACGCGCCGCAGCAGTGGGGGATGAGTGTTGATCTGAACGTTTGCACGGGATGCAGCGCCTGTGTCATAGCCTGCCAGAGCGAGAACAACATCCCGGTCGTGGGCAAGTTACAAGTGAGCCATGGCCGCGTGATGCATTGGATTCGAATCGACCGGTATTACGCAAGCAAGAAGCCATTCAACGAAGACCGTGGCGATTGGCCGGAGGAACCGGAGATTGTTCACGAACCGATGATGTGCCAGCACTGTGAGAACGCGCCGTGCGAAACGGTTTGCCCCGTGAACGCTACCATCCACAGCGAGGATGGACTCAACGTCATGGCCTACAACCGCTGCATCGGCACCCGATATTGCTCAAACAACTGCCCGTTCAAGGTGCGCCGCTTCAATTATTTCGATTACACTCAGCGACCAGTCGGCAAAAAGAAGATCGCCGGCGCGTTGAGCATCTACGAAGAATATTTCGCGCCGCTCACGACCAAAGGCGCGCCGGACATAGTGAAGTTGCAAAAAAATCCCAACGTCACTGTGCGCATGCGCGGGGTGATGGAAAAATGCACCTTTTGCGTGCAGCGGATTGAGGAAGCAAAAATCGCCGCGCAGGTGCGGGCCGGCGCTTCCGCCGATACACTGATCCCGCCCGATTCGTTTACAACGGCGTGCGCTCAAGCTTGTCCTACAGAAGCGATTGTTTTTGGTGATATCAAGGATCCGGAAAGCCGCGTCTCGAAAATCAAAAAGCAGGACCGTAATTACCGGTTGCTCGAATATTTGAACGTGAATACGCGGACGAGTTATCTCGCGCGCATTCGCAACCCGAATCCGAAAATGCCGGACGCAGAAAACATCGGAGTCGCAAGCATCGAGGAGAAACCAGCATGAGATTAATTCGGAACATAGACATTCTGTCTGTGCGGCAAACAGGCATGTTGCCTGTTTTCTTCCGTAGCAACGGGCGACACAACCGGTGGCCGCACAGGCTACAAGCCTGTGTTCCGTAACTATGGACGCATCGCCAACAGTACCAGAAACAATCACCGGCGAAGCAGCGACTTCGGTCGCGCGGATGCCGCTGGTCTTGAACAGACGCAACTTCAGCTGGCTGACGGAGCGAATTTCGGGTGTAGTCGAAAATCCCGCGCCGCGCTGGTGGTGGGTAGCTTTTACCATCACCGCAAGCGTGGCGACCTTCGGTCTGTTTT